>Ga0070747_1000220_pt1 | contig 29347 bp, 54 predicted proteins | sample VirMetDEL_Mar_31_FD_77321 | JGI IMG/M metagenome (GOLD analysis project Ga0070747, IMG submission 77321) | Aqueous microbial communities from the Delaware River and Bay under freshwater to marine salinity gradient to study organic matter... | ecosystem: Environmental > Aquatic > Marine > Coastal... | reverse complement strand
TGCTGTAATATAAATAATGCTCTATCAGTAACAGACATATATTGTAGTTTAGGATTATGTTTGAATATAGAACCTTGATTCTTTCTATGCCATTCAGAATCTTGTGGTATATAATAATCCTCTTCTAAATCACCAACCTTACCTAAGTCGTGATGCATACCAGCAAATATAAGTTCTTCATCTGTAAAGTTTATTGTAGCACCATCCTCTTCCCATAACTTCTTTATTTTCAAAGAGCAATTTACAACATGCAATACATGCTCTACATAACCACCAACCATAGCATTATGATAATGTGCCTTACCACTAGCAGGTGCTATTGACATCCTATCTTCAAAATACTTATACATTGCTAAGAGCTTTTCTTTACGCTCTCCATCAAATGTATCTTCGATAAGTTTCATTAGGTTTTCCCAATTTTCTATTATTTGTTTTTCTGTAAGTTGTTTCATTTTTTACCTCTTTATTTTTTTATTCACCAAACATATATTTTTCTACTGGTAAAGTATGTTCAAATGTATTTCTAATAATGAAAGGATTTATTTCATCAATATACTTTAAACTAACCCACCAATCTTCATAAGGTTTATTTTCTATGTTTGCTATGTTACCGGCTATTAAAATGTAGCCTTTAGATTCTAAATATTTTCTTGATTCCAATGCTAATTCTACATAACGAGTATCATAAATATTATGCTCATAAGTTATAACTTTAAAATCAATATTATCAAATGGCATTTTTCTTAGCAATTCATAATTCATCACGCAATCATCTATTCCTTTATCTATATCCAATTGGAGATAGTCAATTACCGGAGGTATTACCTCATCATCAACCAGTTTGACATAGTCACAAGTCAAAGCATCAGTTAGTAAAAGTTTATCTTCTATTCTTCTGTCCTTATACCAAACTGAATTCCAGTACTCTTTAAATTCTTCATTTGATAATTTCATCCCATCTATAGTAATAACAACAGGACCATCCCAATCATCATAACCATAATCTATTGATAACCCTTCCCATCCAAATTTATCTGATAGAAGATATGTATTATTTCCATTTGTAGGGTCTCCCGCTCCTATTTCTAAATAAGTACCATTTCTCTTACCATTGAAACATTGTAGTACAAAAATGTCTTGGTATGATTCTGAATAATTTTTATTGATTGAATCAAAACCATTGAATTTTACTTTCAAATCTTTAAATTCTCTCATACTTTTTCATATCCATATTTAGTTAGTTTTATTGTAGGTTCAGTTCTAAGTCTATTTCTGTAGATATTGAAAGGTATTCCTCTACCCCATCCGATATATTCTAACAGCTGCTTTTTTGTTACTGAACCAACTTTGTGGATATAGTCCACAATTTTTTTATAGCCATCCGTATTTTCTTTTACCATCTTTAGACTGTCTTCTGCTTTTACGAAATGTTCATTATATTGTTTCACAATCTCTTCCCAAGAGTTTTCTTTTCCTAATTTTATAGACCTAGTAGAATATTCTTCTCTTAGACTCTCATTATCTAATATCATATTCATCTTCTTTAGAAACTCTTCATCTTTATCAAAATAAATACCAGCCTTTTCAGCATACTGTGAATAGTAATTAGCATTGTAGAATATATAAGGTACACCAACAGCCATACCATCGGAAGCAGAGTTAGCCCAACCTGTATGATGTGATTGTCCACAAACACCTACCCAACATTTAGATAGTTCTGTAAAGTAACCTTGTCTATCAAATTTATCATTATAGACATATTCTCTATCTACCGAATCAGCAAGCGGCACCCATACTGTAAAATCTTTTCTTTGTTCCCATAACTTATCCATCTGTTGTAAGAACCAAGGATAACTTTTGTAACTATTAGCCCTATGATTCCAAACACTTACTTTAGACTCTGAGTTTGGTTTTTTTCTTGGGCCTTCTACATTATCCCAACCACGAGGTAAAGGTTTTATCTTATCTTTTAGTATCTCTACATCTTTATCAGGTAAACAACTTGGTGCGTGTTCTATAATAGTATCTTTTACTGCCTGTGAATTTACACCAACACTATTCATAGACATCAAACCAGCATAATGTTGTCTAAGTAAACTTGACTCATAACCAGTTGTCTTTGGTATTTCTATATAAGCATCATAGCCAAATATAATAGGTCTACAATTAGTCATATTATTGAAATGATTTTCTAATTGTAATGCATGTTCAGGTAAATAACAATATACAAAATCCCAATCTTTAGTTTTATAGTCGGTAATCTTTTTCAATTGATAAGTATCGAAATGCTGTCTCATCTCATTTGGATAAGTTGGTTGTTTGTAAAGTACCTGTTCAGTATTATCATATTGAAAGCCGGGCATTATCTCTGGAGTAAGCACTGTAAAGTGTATATCTCCTCTCAGCGCTGTCAAATACTTTAGTATGTTAGACATTATAATATAATAACTATCCTTCGTAAAGTCCTTCTGAAAGGTTATATTAGGATATACTAAACACCTATACTTGTATTCTTTAGTTTCGTCTATATCTGAGAAAAAATTGTTCATTTCAATATATCAATCAATTTATTACTTGTAAATTTCTTTATACCAATAGCGTCATCAATTCTTTTGAGAGACTTTTCATAATACTCTTCATCTAACTCACAACCTAAAAACTCTCTATCTGTATTAGCACAAGCTATAGTCGTACTGCCACTTCCATTGAATATATCTAATACAACATCACCAGGATTTGTATGAGCTTTTATTATTCTTTCTAACAACTCAATTGGTTTTTGTGTTGGATGCCAACCAGCATATTCCTTTGATGTAGTGTGATTATTTTTAGGCCATACATCCGTTGGTATCTTTCCTAATGGATTCAACTCTACACCTTTACGAACACTTTTTTTCATAATGTATGGTATTCTAACATCATCTTTATTGAACATAAATTCTTTACCTTTAGAATACATAAGTAAGTCTTCGTGTTTTCTAGCAAAATTCTTTTTTGTTCTGCCACCCCAATCATAAGACCATATTATCCAACTCTGATAAACCATATCTTCAAGTGAATTTAGAACATCTAATTTATATTTCAAAAATGTATCGGTTTTAGTAGTACCCCAAACATACATACAACCATTTGGTTTTAGTACTCTAGCACATTCTTCACTCCATTTCGAACACCATTCTAAATAATCTTCTTCAGTATCCCAAGCAGAGTCCCATCCTTTGCCACCATCAAATCCTATATAATATGGTGGGTCTGTTAGAACTAAATCTACAGACTCAGTATCTAATTCTGATAAAAATTCTAAGCAATCTTTATTTTCTAAAATCATCTACCTACTTCTCCTAAGTATTTTTTCTTTGTTTCTTCCCAAGTAGTATTTACGATATCTCCATAAAATAACTTTTCAGGTTTTAGTCTACCTTCGTCAAATAACTTACTATATCTTTTGATAGCTTTTGGTTTCCACCACTTCATAATGTAATCCGAATCCTCAGAGTACTTCTTCTTCATCTTCAAATCTTTTTCTTCTATCTCACCACGCAAAAACTCTTTACCATTTTCATAGATATCAGCAAAGTAAATACCGCGTTTGAATCCGTGTTGGTATTCAGATGGTTTGATTCCAACTGCTTTGAATATCATATTGATTGTCTTTTGTTTTACTCCAGTTGGAGGACCAGCAACACCTTCTTTTTGTGTAGTAGCCGCTAAGTATTCTTCTTCTTTATTTTCCTTCAACCACTGGTGCCATATATCATAAGTCTCATCGTCTGGCTTTAGCGCAATTCTACCTTTTGAAGAACCCATAGTTCTCCAAAGTGGTATAGAGTTATACATAGAATGTATTCCGTATAGCGATGTAGTTGACAGTCCAACAAGTGTCTGCCCGTATAGTTTCTTCCAAGCATCTCTTATAACCGATGAAGTTACTAAAGCGGCTACTAATTTACCCCCCAAAAAATTGAAACCTAATGGTTGAGCACAACATATAGTAGTTCCAATAGATGTGTATTTTAGTTTACCATCTTTGAACTTATTATCTTTTGTCCAACCGATAAATGTATCTCTAGCTCCTAACGATGTTACATCAGAGCCCAAACATATAATACCTAATATTTTACCTGATACTTTATCTTTTACATAGAACTTTACATTTCTGCCAGGATTAGCAGTAAACTCCATAGTGTGAATCAACCTACGAACCAATGTCCATTCTTCATTATGTTTAGCATTACCTTGTTCTGTCATCTCAACATAAGGTTCTAAGGCTTCTATCTCTTTGATAGTTTGTTCTTTATTATTTATATCTTTTGGTGTCCAAATAGATTTCTCTATCTTAGAAAAGTGTGGAGCTTTCTGAGTCATAGAATAGACATCAGCATTGAACTCTAACCATTTTTTATAAAGCGTTTGTTCTTGAACAGACATAGACTTTAGATAGTCTAAATTATCGATAAACTTCTTACGTTCAGCTTCGAAGTCAAACTTGGGTTCGTCAAAAAAGTCGGTGAAACTCATAACATTTTCCTATAAATAATCAATTAGTAATTTGTAAATAGCCATCGATGGCCTAAAAGTTTGAGCGGGTGGTGGGAGTCGAACCTACATCTCTTCGATGGAATCAAAGTGTGTTTCCTATAACACTTCACCCGCATAAATAAGTATACCTGTATATATTCAAATACAAAAAAAACTCCTGATATCAAGAGTTTTTTTCAAACCATACTTCATCTTTGAAAGCAACTTCATACTTTGAAGTATCTCCTAAGTTTACAACCACACTGTTTAGATTAGTAGTAGCACCATCTTTACGATTGTTGTTGTTTTCTGTTAGAGTATCAATTACAAACTCAGTATTAGGTTTGATAATCAACACACATCTTTCTTTCCAAAAAACACCAAAGTAGTGATTGTGATGTGAATAGGCCTCAATAGCTTCTGGACTATAAGCACCATTGTAAACACCAGGTACATTTAGTGGAGCAAACCTAGCACCAGACTTTTTGTATTTTATTTTCTCAGTAAGGTTACGAACCTCTTTATCATTTATCGCCTTACTTTTATACTCAGCAGTTTGTCCATCAGCCTCATAAGCATCAGCACCATATTTATCACTACCTTTACCAGCAGAAATTTTATCAAATGCCTTATGTCCTAATTTCTCAGCTATAACAAACTCTCTCCATTGAGTCTTATCTGTAATCTTTTGAGCACCATCTTTTTCTCCTTTGAGATATAAAGCGTGAGCTAAATCCTCATAAGAATAATTTTCAATCAAAGTGTCTATTGTTTTCATATTTTTTTCCCTTTTCATTATATATAAAGCTACACATTTTTGAGCATATATACAAGTAAAAAGTCCAGATTTATTGATCTTTTTTTATACTCACTCATTTGTGTTTACATGATCCATGGAGTGAGAAATTGCAGTATCGGCATACTTTTATTCCAGAAAAGCTCATTTATTTACCAAAAGGGATTTTCACTTTCAATATTAGGTATATCTTTTGGGTCTGGTATCATCTCAATAACCGAATTTTCATCTACTGAATCAGCCCATTCAGGAGTCCACTCTTCTTCTGTACTATCTAATATACTAATATCAACACAATTTTTATCAGCTAATATCTTACTGAGTTTCTTTTCATCATCAGCCCAAATAGAAAATGTAATAACTATTCCATTTGGTTTATCCAATGACAGATCTTTTGCTTTTATTTTATACCACATAATATGTGGAGCTGACAGGGATCGAACCTGCGACTTCTTCCGTGCAAGGGAAGCGCTCTCCCAACTGAGCTACAGCCCCATATGTAATTCCTTATATTTTTCTACTGCTAGTTCTTTGTGTTTAGCTTCTACCATAACATCAATCTCATTACCATAAGTATTGATTTTTTGTAAAACATAATCTGAATGAGCTTGAACTCTTATCTTCTCATCTTTCTGTTCATCTCTTCTACTTTCTGAATAGTGAGTAGCTGGTGTGATACCTTCAGGCCAAGTTGATATAGCCATTTCCAAAGCTTGTTGTTCTGATAAATCGCCTGTACAAAACTGATGGTGGTGGTAATCAAATACGATAGGAATACCAATTACTTTGTAAACACCATCATATAAATCCCTAACTGAATACATACTAGCTTTGTCATCGTTTTCTACTGTTAGTCTACTTTGTACAGACATCGGTAGTCTCTCAAAGTTTTTACAAAACCTTTCCATAGCAGATATTTTATCTCCATAAGCACCACCAATATGAATATTGATTTTGTTGTATGGTGTCTCACTTAGTCCCATCATATCAAATGTAGCAGCATGGTCAGTCAAATCACCAATACAATTTTCAACTACATGCGGATGTGGTGAAGTAAGAACATTGAAAGGACCTGGATGAGATGTGATACGAATATTATGAGTTTTAGCTTTCACACCAGCAGAATGTAAGTATTGTCTAATCTGTTCTATATCTTTTAGGTCATCCCACTCATACTCAGACTTCCAAGGTGCAAGGCCTGAAGTGACACGAAAAAAATTGTATCCATTCAGTATATTCCAATCTATAATTTTATCTAAGTCCATAGCATTAGCTAGAGTAAGTTCACTAGCATAATCTACACCTTTAGATAAAAAGGTTCGTTTTATCATACTCCTACCAGTAGTTATTGGTTTTACACCTTTAGGTTTACCACCATACTTTTGTGGGTACGACAATTGCATGTTTATACAAGCATATCCTATATTCATTACCATTCCTCATTTCTTCCAAAGTTATTTTTTTCTATTCGTTTCTTTAGATGTCGTTTGTACATCAAAAGCATTATTGCCATTTTAAATAGTGATATGATGCCACCTAACCACCAAAAAACTTTTAGTAAAAAGTACGGCATCAAAAATCACCAGGAGCAACTTGGAATGTATTCAATCCCAAATCTCTCCACATCTTCACAACCTTATCCCTATCATCCACAACAAGAAAAACATCATCGATATCAACAAAGGTATCTAACATAGCTTTCTTTAGGATTTCATCAGGCATAAACCTCATAGCTTTAGTAGCTGGGTTTCCATCAGCGATTGGCCATGAATCAGCTTTGAACTTATCAGGCCTCATCACTAACAAATCAAATGGTACATTGTGAATTTTCAACCAATCTTTAGTAGCAAAGAAACCCCTATCGTTCCTACCTGAAAAGATTACAATTTTGAATCCATCAGCTTTGAACATTTGAGCCATTTTGATTACTGGTATATTTGGTTTATCCCAATCCATAATAGAAGTAGGTGAAGCAAATATCTTCCAATCTAATTTACCATTAGGTTTGAGAGACTTGTCCCTACGAATATCGATATCAGCAAGAGTTCCATCCAAATCGAATATTACTGTTTTTTTATCTTTCATATTTATCCCTTTCATAACATATAAAGCTACGAATAAATTTGCTAAGATACAAGCAAAAAGTCCAGATTTTTTTATTTTTTTATACTGTCTGTGGTATTATTAGAGTAGTGAATATAGTAGCTGATAGTGTTGCCAGTTGCGTTCCTACTAATAAACTCGCTGCAGGAAAAACTGAAATTAATGTTGCTGGAACTGCAGCTGCAGAACCCGCAGCTACTATCGAAGCTTGTACAGTAGCTATCTGTAGAAGAATAGCAGCTGTAGTATTTAGTCCAATTTTAGCTGGTGGCTGTATTGCTCCGCTTGGTAGAAGAGCAGTTTGTATAATCCCAATTTGTGTTCCAGCAGATGTTATGGCTGTAATTGCTGGTGCTATAGCACCTCCATAACCAGCTGCCGCTGCTATAGCAGTAACATTGATTGGTATAGCCGCATCAATAAATCCTTTAGCTGCTATTGCTGGTGGTAATAATATACTAGCCATTAGTCATCCATATAAATAAATATGAGAGGCATAATTACACAATGAAGTATTACAAATATTAGTAGCATTGTTCCCATTTTATTTCTCCTATAATTTTTATCTGGTTCCACGTTCGGTAGTCACCAGTAACCAACCATAGGCCTATTTGTTCAGACAGACTAACTGGCAGTTTCTTTATCCACTAACTTCCCTCTGGCTAAAGTGGTAATTATATTTCTACTCGCCCATCCAAGATTCATCAGCCATTTCTGAATATTGTTCAATATAAGAAATCACTTCTCTTACTAAATCCCAATCTTCGTCATCTCTAGCTTCTTTCAATGTGCTTAGTATCCAATCCATATCCATATTACATTTCTCCGATTATGAACATAAATAGTTATTTTTTGAAACTTTGTTCCATCTCATCACGCATTTTATGATATTCTCTTACAGCGTTTGATGATGCTTCTACACCCACAGTTGCAGTTTGAGTATTATGTGGTGGCTTTGAGAATAACATATTTACCAATACGGATAAACCTATAATTTGTAATAAGTTCAACTCTGGTAATCCAAATATAAATGGCATCAACCAATTCCATAGATACATCATCGGTATACTTAGAACTATAACTGTGCCAATTATAATTAGTAAAGATTTAGTATACGCTTTTAGTAACACTAAATCATAATCAAATGAATAAATTTTCTTTTTCATAATCTTTCTTTTTCTTTTCTTTGTAAAAAAATATAGAGTATATTGATTTAGCAATATAACTAAAAGCTAATGCTAAATAAAATTGTACTCTCAATAAATGCATACCTAAATCTAAACTTTTTATGGTATCTTGTATGTACTCTTTTGTAATCATAAATGCCATCCCATTATTATAAAATGAAAAAATAGATATCCTAATAATAAGTATAATACAATTTTCCCATAATCAAAAAATTCGTCTTGTTTTGTATAAACAAGCCTTTTCTTATCTAATCTGCCCATTGCTGTCCATCCGTAAAAGGTAATCTAACTAAGTAGTATGGCTTATTGTCCACATAAAACATTTCTCTCATAGCATATCTACTGGTTTCTTCAAATACTATTCTATCCATAATAACTTCCCTAGTCTCTTCCATTTGAGGTTCATGTAGATTATCCCATCCTAACCCTTCTACAATTTCTATTTTTATTTGACAATGTACATCCCAAGACGGAACTAATCTGTATGCTATTATTTCAGGCTTCTCTGATAGTAATATAGGATTTTGCTGTCCTTTTAGACTACCAAACATAACTGCTACTAAAGCAATTATTATATGAATTACTGTTAGATTTATTCTTTTCATTTTTTATCCTTTTTGACTTTTAGTTTTTTCAATTCCTTTTCTGAAAAGTTATCGAAATATTTACTGTCTAATAATTTTGTATGTGATAAATGTAACTCTTCTCTTGTAGCTACATTTATAAGAAAGTATGGCGACTTTTTTCTTGTAGGTTCACCAGCAGCTGTTCTTTCTTCGAAAGGTGAAAATAATATTGCTTTATATTTTCTACTCTCATCAGACCAATTCTTTAGAAATCCTTGTATACTTTTTTGATAAGCATCTCTTGGCACATCTTTCCATTTTAGTTCTTTTGTATCCATACATATAAATAGTGCTGAAGTGAAGTCTGAATCAAAGAATTTTCTCCATAATTCGTTTAGTGGTTTTTTGCCAGGTCTCCAAACTTCTATCATAAGTTTATAACTTTGTAATTCAACCTTTAGAAAAGGACATACTGGCATTCCACTAAATGCTTCGTTTGGTGTTTGTAGATAATCCAAGTAAATATTTACTTCGTCTTTTATCTGTAAATCACTTTTATCTACATCAAATAATTCTAATTGATACAACATTTCTTATATTTTTTTCCTGAGCCACAAGGACATTTATCGTTACGACCAATCTTTACATCAGCAACATATGTGATATCTTTTCTTCTATCATGAATAGTTTTACCCATAAGATGGTCTATTTCGTGTTGGACACAAACAGACTCTAAGACAGATAGTTCCTCATCGGAGCCACCAAATACTAACTCATCTTTTTCTTGCTCAGTTGTTATAACTATGTCCCTATATCTTTGTGTGGATATTCCTTTGCCAGGGTAAGATAAACAACCTTCATAAAAACCAATCGGATTTTTCTTTGAAACAATCTTCGGATTGATGAGTACCAAAGGTTCACGAACATTGACAATGGCCACTTGTGCATCAATTCCCACTTGATTAGCTGCCAACCCAATACCGTCTTTTCTTTTGTTATGTATCTGAAATAGTTCTTCTGCAATAACCAATCCCTCTTCAACAGAAACCTCCTTTAGTTTTTTATTTATTACTGAATTTGTATTTTGATTACAATCAATAACCTGTTTCATAATTTTTTTATCCCTTTTCCCGTACGATTTAGGGGATGGTAATCCAGAATATAGACACACATCCTCTGCTAATACTGTATTGTTTTCAGTATGTTTAGGTTCATACGGGCACATCAAACATCCGTGCCCGCAACAATAACCTCGTTCCGTTAGAAACTCTTTTGATAACACTATTTTCCTAATTTATGATTTAGAAAATCCTTCTGTTTCTGTACAGCTTTTTTGAGAGCTGCTTTCTTCTCCGCGTTACGAGCCAAAAGAATTTCTTCTTTACTCCTACGTTTCTTTCGTTTTACAGGCTGAACTTTCGTAGATGGTAAAGTACCTTTCAACTTTTTTTGTTCTTTACCTTTATGAAAAACATTTCCATCTTTATCTACGAACTCATTCATAAAATGCCATCCAGCAGGTCTGCCTGTAGAAACCCTTCTAGGTTTCTCTTTAGGCATTCCTACCATACCCATCACAGCCCTACTACCTATTACGGATTTTGCTTCCGTACTTACATTAGCAACAGGCTCACCTGTTACCTTACAATCCATATATGCTACTCCACCGATGAAGTAACCACCATTTTTTTCAAATGTACTTTTACCCATTTACTGTTTCCTTTTTGTTTGTTATCCAATTCAATTTATAAATATGAGCATCTGTATACTTATATGGTTCTACATGCTCTGATTCTAAAATATCTACCACATTTACCCATTTAGGATTCATAGTATCCCTTACCTGATACACGCCATCTTTTTTATCTGTGCCTTTGAGTAATACGAAATCCCCATAGTCAAACGGCCCACCCCATCGTTTGAGTAGGTTACGAGATAAAGCAACAAACTTATACTCTGATGCTTTACTGATACGAATCTTAGTTCCATCAGCAGTTATGTTTGGTGTATCATCACATTGAATTTCATTTGGTTGATACATTGTTACATCTACTTGAATACCATATTCATTATAGTGGTCTAGTTCTTTTTGAAGAACACTATTCTCATTCTCCAATCGTTCAATCTTATCTTGATACATATTCTTATAAGATTCAAACAAATTAGTAGAAACTACACCATTTACTAATGTTACTGCCACAACAGCAGTAATTGCTTTATTTATTGTTATCATATTTTCTTTCCGCATTTACTTCTAAAGCTACGACAAAAATGCAATACGAGTCAAGCATTATTTGCAATTATTTCTTGTTATCTAATTTTCCTTGCCTGTCTTGATTGTGGCACTTCCTTTGGAGCAGCACTTTGAACGACTTCTTCTACTTCATCTTCTTCAACAGGTTCTCTGTTTATCAACTTTATCAAAGTATCAGACATCTTTTTTGTATCTATCTTCTTTTTCTTTCTTTTCTTTGCTGGTTCAGGCTGAATCCCATCATGTATTAGGATGTGATTGTAGCTGATAACAAAGATAACTGCCATGGGGTCGAATACAAATATAAGAATAAAGATAAAGAATTTCACAACTGTATCGACATCTGAACCGAATACTCTAGCTAAATAAATAGCAGGTCCTACTTCAACTCCTGTCTCTACTAATGTTATCTTCAAATCTCCAATTTCAGCCTTCAAATCCATCATATCAGTATTGATTTGGTTTATCTTAGGTTGATATTCTTCTCTAAGTTTTCTTTTAGCAGTACGATAGTTTTCAGGTAGTTCACTTACAGCTGCTTCTAATTCCTCTTTGAGAAACTTTTTGTCATCTTGTAATTGATCTAACCTGTCTTCCTTATATATCAAAGCAGTAGATTCTTTTTCAAATCCTACTGTAGCACCTTGATAAGCATTGGATAAGAATCCAAATATACCAGCAGATGTTATCAGTACGAGTATCACAGTTGCTATTGTCATATAAGTTCTGTGTAAGGCATTTAGTGTTTGCCAGTATCTATATAAAAACGAAGCTGCTACTAACTTACCAAATTCTAATGATCCAGCCATTATAATTACAGCAAATTGAGCACCAGCAAATAATTTGGATAACCCAAAAACCGAAAAGAAAGCTGCACTTCCAGCTATTGATAATGCTGAAAATCCTACTAACTTATGAAATGATTTTGATGATTCAAACATCAGGTAATCTCCTTATTATATTATAAATAAATATAAAGAGAGTCTATTTTTTGTCCTCAAATTCTGTTTCTTGTACCATTTGACACACAAATAGCTCATTGTGGTTTGCTCCGTTCCTAAGAACGGTATCAGCTAATCTCCACATACTTTTAATTTTTTCACTAGTAAAACCAGAAGATGCCGATACCGTTCCAAGAACGATGTATAGGTCATTGCCTAAGGTAATAAGTTTATTACCTAATTTTGACAATGCTCTTTTTTGGGACTTCGGGTTCTATTTTAGGAATCTCAACAGATAGAATACCATCTTTGAAGTTCGCTGTGATATTTTCCCCATCTAATAGATCACCTAAAGTAAATGAACGCTTGAACGAAGATTGCTTCAATTCTCTTCTGAGAACTTTAGCTTTAGCTTCATCAATTATTCCATTATGTTTCTCACCAGCTATAGTAAGTACACCATCTTCAACTTCAACATTTAGGTCTTTTTTATCAAGACCAGGTATTTCAGCAATTACGCCTACTTTGTCATCGTATTCATATACATTTACTTTTGGATATGCTGTACCTTGAAATGGATTTACTCCGACTTGCTTGTTGATTTCAGGAAATGATTTTCCTATGATGTCATCAAACATTTTGTCGAAAGGTGTTAGAAAGGAATCTCTATCGATTACGGGTATACCGTGTAAAGTAACTTTAGTCATTTTATTCTCCTATTTTAGTTACATTAGTCAACTGTGAATATCAACTTCTTTTGAACCTTGATATTCGTTTTACTATATGTCCTCATTTGAGCGACATAATTCTTTTGTCATACTTCCCAAAAGTAGAGCGGGTATCTCATCACTGTCTGAAACTATAATTTGTCCCCTGTTGTCTATCTATGCTCCCCATCCTTTTGGTTGGTATGAAACTATACATATAAATATAAGGTAGTACCAGAAAAATACAAAAATATTTTTATACTTCTAATGCTCTTCTGAACCACCCAAAATAAAACTTTTCTAAGTCTGGTTTACGGGTGACTAAATCAGCATAGTACTTAACACGATATGCTCTCACCCTATCCAACTCAACTCCACTCATAGCAGCGATAGTTTTAGGACCCATACCACCATCTACCTTCAAATTTGCTCCTTTAGCGTTAGCTGCTTTCTGTAATATCTTTACAGCACGGCCTCTACCTTGGTTAACACACATATCAAAATAAATATGTTTTAGGTTTTCTGGCATATGAGGTACTTTATTATCACACCAATATGTTTCATAATAAATCTCTTTAGCACCTTCTTTAGTTAGGTTCTTTATATCCACATCAGGATGACTTCTTTTAGCTATACCAAAATTAGTCTCTCCGCCAGGATCTTTAGGGTCGTTTACATATCCACCTTCGTGGTGTAATACTACTTCTATAATATCATCAAATTTAGTTAGTATATTTTTTCTTACCATGATGGTATTCCCCAAGTTTCTGTTGGAGTCATACTCGCACTCATATAAGCTTCAGCAGCAGTTAGATGTGCTGACCACGTACTGGAACCAGTCACCCAAGCATTTACTCGACTCTCACTTAGACTATTATAAGCAATAAAATCAGAACTCTTTACAGAATCTAGTGAAGTCATATAAGCTTGAGTGTATACAACATTATCACTTCCTGTACAATGCAGATTGTATCTTACCTGTTGGACAACATTAGATAAAGAGCCACTTGTAGTTTGCTTCATCATGTCAATTACCTTAAAATTATAATTCATTTATTATCTCCTATTTCTTTGTACTGCTCACTAACTTATCTGATACCTGTGCTGATAATACAGATTGTATAGTGAAATATAGTGATGGATTACGCTTTAGTAATTCCTTAAATTCTCTCTGTTTCCAAACCAAGCATATTGTATCGTATTTCACTTTACAAGTTGCTGTAGCTACTTTTTCTGTGAGGAAAGACATCTCACCAACAAACTCTCCATCCTTTAGTTGCGCTATCGGATCATTATCTACCAATACATCTACTGTACCATTATATATAAGATATAAATCAGGTACAGGCATACCTTGTGTTATAAGCCTTTGTCCTGACCTTACTGTTTCCCATTTAGCAGCTCTACTAATCTTTAGATATTCTACAGGAGTCATCTCACTAAACAATGTATCATATAGTTCTTGATTCTTATCATCCATTTTTACTTCACGCTTTTCGTAAAGTATTACTGCTATATGATATAGATTCACACCTATGAATATAAAGTTCCAATTGATAGCCAACCACATTGGTTCCAATGGAATCAGATAATTATAGAATACCGAAAATAAACTAGCTGCTATGGAGACAATTCTAAGCCAAAATATATCTTTGACTAAAAAAGAAAAGCCAATTAGACCAAATGCTAAATGTCCAGCTAGTGTTGCTATGTTCATTTACATTCAGACACAGACGCTTTCCTGTACTCAGTAACCAGTTTTTTCATTTCACCGATAGCTTTTCTAGCTCTACCAGCAGCGGCTTTAGTGCCTTTATCTACAAAAGCATTATGGTTAGAATCAAATTCTTCCCAAAGTTCTTTTAGGTTGTCGTATAAATCATTACTATTCATAATAATCTCCATTCTTATTTAGCTTCTCAGAAGCGTAGTTTGTTAGAACATCGGGCAACCAAGCATGCACAAACAGAGCCACACTTAGTTTCATAGCGCCTAACCAATGTGTCCAATAGGACATATCAATATCTTTCAGATGTTTAGTCATCTGCGTGTTCTAATAATTTATTATCGTTTTCTTGATTGTTGAACCAAAAGTCAATTACCTTAGCAAAAGAGCCAACGAAACCACCTAGCATCAACAATAAAATTTCTTTCCATCCATCAGTTACATCTTTACCTTGACTCATAAAATAAATCATAAGTATGAGTATTACAGCAAACATACCTACAACAGCAATACTAACATACCACTTTCGTGATTGTCTGTATTCAATTAGGTCTACTAACTTTACATTTATAAAATGTTTTTGATTTTGTCTGGCATCTTTTGTTGTTAAATCTTTAGCATCCAATGTATTTCTCCATTATGTACAAATAAATATAGTGGATTATAAAGAATATTCAAAACCTATCTTAGCTTTGTAAAATTCCTTACCTTGAAGCTTGGATATCTCTCCTACATTATACAACCTAAGTTTTTTTGTAAGTTGGTATGATACTTTGAACTTATCTTCAAATTCAAATACATCTCTACCGTCTTCTTCACTTGGTGGCAAGTATCCATCAAAAGAAACATCAACTTCTATTTTATCATTATAATACTTTTTCTTTTTAGACATACCAAAAGATACAAATGTTACAAAGTTTTTGCTAAAGACATTTTCATCTGTGTTACGACTGGTAAGTCCAACTGATATACTTTTGAAACTTCTTCTTGAGTCAATCTTTAGATATCGTACACCTTGACTTTGTTTGTCCATATACTCAGGTTTAAAATAAATACCATTGTCAAACTTATACCAAAACAAATCATCTATATAGAACTCACCAAGTTCTCTTTCCCATTGTCTGCTGAGATAAAAATTATCATTACTAATTCCAACACTGACCTCGTAGTCATCAGGATTAGGTTGTACATTTGGTGTTCTTGCGGCGAATGAACTGAATAACATTACACCTGCTAGTAAACTATCTAATATCATTTTTTAGTTTTCCTTTTGGTTGTCTTTCGTTTAGTGTATTTTCTTTTCTTCTTTGTTGCTGCAAACCCTACTTGTACTTTAGTAGATTCTTTTACTTCTTCGCTACCAACTATAAAGTTGGTAACACTTTGCAATATGTGTTCGAATTTAGTCATTAGACTTCTCCTTTCTTGATAACCTTACTGGCGTATCTGTAACTTGTTGCTTTTTTACATACCATATTTTTCCCATAGTATCTTTGACTCTCCAGTCTCCATTATTTTCTTCGCTCTGAAAATGAACCATATCCCCTTCGTATAATGTTCCATCTACAGTAGCAATTGTTTGTAAGACTCTATAACTTTTTCTAATCATTGTCCCACTCCATATACCTATAAGACTGTGAAGAATTTTCAGTAACGTATGGTACTATTATTTCATATATCATATTTTCCATCCTATTGCTAAACTTGTATTACATTCGTTTGGAAATTTAGTTTTCCAATTATTTGGTAACTCACCAAAGGGCTGAACTTCTATTGCTAAACCCTCTCTAATCAATTGAGACACAGCCCTAAAAGGGCCCTCAAGTACATTTTTTGAAGATTCCCAAAGTGGTTTATAGTCAGGAAAATAGTCATGAAATAATATGTATCCACTATCTTCTAACTTATCATATGCTATAGGTAATTCCTCATACACTTTTTCATAGCTATGGTCTCCATCTAAAAAGATACAATCATACCATTTATCAATTTTCCTACTCATATGTTTTACTGAATCATTTACTTCGAAACTAACTATATCCAAACAGCCAGCTTTTTTCAGTAAGTCTTTTGGACATCCATCAAATGTATTTACATCAACAATATCTACTGTCGTCATTTTGGCATTATCTTGTCTTACACAATTTTTTTGTTTCAATGCCAAAGCAATACTAACTGTAGAACTTCCAATATGAGTTCCTATCTCCAATACATTTTTCACATCTAAGTAATCAAAGATATGATATAATGCTCTTTGGTCTCCTGGATTTACACCACCTTGATATTCAGGAATACTTAGTGGTACTTCTTTATCTTTTTTCCAGTGGGTATCTCTGTTCCAAATCTCTTTTAGGTCTAACATATAGTTCTCCATAACAATCTAAACATAATTGTCCAGCACCTTCTATATATCCAATGCGGAATTTTATGTGTTCGTTTTTTTTGTGGTGCGAATCCTTTTTACAGATTACACACTTATCCGGCATCTCCGACCTTTAGACGATACAATTTAGCATCACTATCATCACGTGCTAAAAATTTAGTACCATCACTAAGTGTGTATGTTTTATAGTCTTTCCATTGACTCTTGTTTTTCTTTGACATTACAACCTCATTTGTTAGTTACAAATTTCATAAATCTTTTTAGAATTCTTTTTACCATCTTACTATTTTTATCGTTACGAGCCATCATAAGAATTGTCTGGCTCCGCAATACAGACTCTTCTAATTCACTCATCTTCTTTTCCTAAAACTTATTTTGGGAGCACCAGCTCTCCTCTTCAGTTCTAGAAGAGAGATTTTTACATCTTCTTCAGTTATTTTGATTTCTATTTCAGGAACCAAAAACTTTCTTTTTTTCTCCGTGATATTCGTAGGCATGACCATTTTCCTTTAGTAACTCATTTACAGACTTATCGTGATTCTTGACAAATAACTCACCAAGCACACGACCATATTTTCCTCTACCATGCGATATAATCGAAAATTTTCCTTCATCAGAATTTTCTAATAGGTCTTTTACATAATCTTTAGCAGCTAAACCTTTTTTCTTTTCTTCTAAATTCTTTGTTCTACTTTCCCAAGTATCAACTCCATAGAATCTAATTCTTGATTTTACCCATACATCAAATCCTAAATCTATCATAGCATCACAAGTGTCGCCATCTACAACTCTAACTAATTTACAACTATATCCATGCTTCTTTACCTGTTTGCCCATAACTTTTCTCCTATATTCTAAGGCCTAATTGACGAGCACATACTTTGATTTTCTTATCGAACTTTCGTTTTTCATTTCTTTTCAAAATTGAATGAGCTTCGGCAATTGTTATCTTCTTATTATAAATAGTATTCTTATAAGAAAATACATCAGAATTATTATTAGCTAATGCTTTTACAAAATCTAAAGTTTCTAAGTAATCTAAATATACATCATACTTTGGTTCTAGTCCTCTAGAATTATGTGCCATTACTAAAAAGTCTTCATATGTCATTTTATTTCCTTTATGGTTTTTATAAAATTTTCATTTTCAATTTGTGTAGGATAATCTGTTTTCCTACTAAGTAAAGCAGCTTCTATTTCAGCTGCTAATAAATTTATAGTAGCTTCCGATGCTAAATTTACTTGCCTATCTTTATACCTTTTCAAAACTCCCGCAATAGTTTTTTTCATTTGTTACCTTTCTTATCCTTTTTGGTTATGTAAATGGGCCCTGAGAAAAAGGAAAAAATAAAACTCAAGGCCCATAGCGGTGATGGAATGAGTTACCACCACCGACAGAGAGAATTAGTATTAGGAGTCCATCTCGTCTTCATTGAACAAGTCTTCAGAAGAACCATCAGAGACAAACTTTTGAACAAGTTGTTTCACATAAGTTCTTTCAGACTCAAGCCCACCATCATCAGAAAACTGAGGATAGACAGTCACTTCAGCTGCCTCATCTAATCCGAAACCATCATAGAGTAGTCCAGCAATCTCAACCGAAGTTCTGGTTGAAATACCACCCGACAATCTACCAGCCTCAGACTTTGACTCATTTCGAGTCGAAGAAGCAATCTCAGCAACAGACTTCAGTAAATCTGAATCTACATTTGGAAACATATAATCCAACAAGCCATGCTCTTCATCAGAGGTTAGAACATCCATCTCAACGATAATGAATCTATCCATCAAAGCCTTATCCATAACTCTGGTAGAAGTATACTCATTACCGATATTAGCGGTAGCAACGAAAGTAACACCCTCAGCCACATCGATAGTTTCTTGACCTGAAGCCTCATCTAATCTGAGATATCTCTGACCACTATCTAAAACAGTCATCAAAATATTCCAAGCATCAGGGTGAGCTCTACTCATCTCATCTAACAGAATAACAGCGTTAGGAGTTTGAATAGCTTTTACAAAAAGAGACTCTGAAAAATAAGTCCCAGCTTTTTTATCGAAGTGAACATTACCAATCAAAGTAGCTCTTGGGTCCTGTGTTGCTCCTAAATTGAAGTAGAAGTCAGCCCTATCAAGTGAGTTGACAAGTGACTTTGCAGCCATTGTTTTTCCACACCCAGCAGGACCAGTCATCAAAATATTTTTACCACGCACAGCACTACGAACTAAGTACTTCCACTTCAGTTCTTTCATTACCAAACCTTGTGGTTTGAGTGAATAAGAAGAGTGAATGAAGTTTAGAACCTCAGCATGTTCTGTAGGAACATCAACTGATGAAACATCAATTACTGGAGCAGTAGTAGTCTCAAATTCACTCATAGGAACTTTCCACCAGTAGACTCTACCAGCCTTACCAGTTCTTCGTTCCAATGCCATACCAGCCATATAAGCTTTTTTTCTGGTGGAAGTACCAATAGACGATGTATGTTTTACACCATCAGCATCCCACGCATTATATCGGTTGCCCGATTTTTCAATTTTTACAATTATTTTTTTATCCATAACCATTTTTCCTTTTGTTGTTATTTCTCTCATTGTTTACATATAAAGCTACGAATAAATTTGCTAATATACAAGGACTTTCTGCAATTATTTCCAGTTTTTTTCTTGTACACTAACTAATTCTCCTAAAAATATTCATAATCTTTTTAGTAACTTCTTTATGTTCTCCAGACCAAGGATAGTTTCTTCTAGATTTCTTTACATGATCTTCAATTAGTTTTTCTATCTCATCCCGTACTTTTTTATTGTAAGCTAATAAACTCATTTCTGTAAGAACCTCTTATTCATTGACTTAGCAACAGGAAGAACTGAAGTAACATCGATGTATTCAGCATCAGTTCCATACATTCTACCGAAAGTAGAAGTACACTCACGTCTGTCATAAGAATCTCCGATGAAGTAACTAAGAACTTTTACACCACGACTACGAATCTCTTTTATCATTTTAGCAGTATGATTGATAGCTGTATCATTATAGTAATCAATTTCATCATTAGAAAACATTGGCATCCCATCTGAAAAATTGAGGAAGTAAGAATCTTTATCTTTACTAGCAGGCTCAATTTCTTTTAGAATAGCTTCAAAACAAAGTCCTTCAGGAGTAGTACCACTGGGCCTTAGATATCTGAATAGATTTTTTACTTTAGCAATCTTATCCACACGCGAATCATAAGCAATCAACATCAATGGATTAGATTTAGAATTTCTACTGTATCCATTACCTGAACTCTGAGTACTTCTGTAAGAAATAACCAAATCAACATTGTTTATCATTGAACAAGCCTTAGCGATGGCAGCGACAGCAGTTTGAGTATTTGTCCACTTATCTCCACCCATCGAACCACTAGCATCAACCGAAATGTGAAGAAAAGCATCTGAATATTGTTCTACAAATGAAGTCTGAAAAACTCTCTCATTACCAAACCCCAATTCAGCAATCAATCTCTTATCAATACACCACTATCTTTTCTAGACCACTTAGTCTCACGAGACTCACCACGCACTTGAAGTTTTCTACCTAAGATAGTTCCCATAACCAAACCTTTATCAATAGCAACTTGATAAGCTTCAGCATTTCCATAAGTCCAATTCGGATTATTTATCATACTAATTGTATCAGACTCAGCCAGAGCTTTGTTGAATTTCTTTACCATCAAAACCTTAGTAGGAGTTTTCTTACTATTCCATCTAGTCTCCAAATCTTTAGCGACATCAACATAACTCATTCCAGCAGATTCAACAGAATCCATAGAAGCCTTATCTTTCTTAGAAAGTTTCTTCTTAGTGATATCACCTTCCATAAATTTCTTCTGTTTCTTTACAGCGTTACTAAGCATTCTTTTTTGTCTATCTGATAAGTCAGATAAGTCAGGCTTTTCATCGGTAGACTCACCACCTTCGCCACTCATTGACTCACCACCACCATCTGAATCTCCATCACCTTTCGAACCAGTATCTTTTTGTTCTTCAGAACCTTCGTTACCTTCTTTACCTTCACCTTTACCACCATCAACTTTTGGTTGGGCTTCTAAGTTAGAAAGAATAATTTCAAAGACTTTTAGAGAGATAACAAAAGCTTCAGCAGTAGAATTTAGATTCTTTACATTACTGAATATAAGTTTTTTGATTTCTCCTAAACCTGGTAGAACATCTAACAGAGTATTTTTGTTAGTGAGATTGATGATACGAAACTCATAAGAATCCCATTCAACAGAAGTATATTCTTTAGAACCTAAAGCCTTATCAATCACTTTAGCATGAAAGTATTTGTCATACATAGAGTGATAATAACCTTTGTAGCCAGGTGAATTTGAAAAGACAAAATAGTCAATTCGTCTATCTTCAACATAGTTCAAAAGATTTTTTAGTTTACCAATTACTTCGTGCCTTTCCATTCCAAGTGCTTCAGCCCTATTGAAGTATTCTTGAGGAATCTGATTCTCTAAACCTTTTAGAAAATCGAAATCTGAAAGTTTGATATGAGAACCCTCATGCAATGCCAACCCAACAGTTGAATCAAATAATTTGTCATCTAATTTAGAAGAGATGGTAACTTTTTTACCATCAGTATAACTGTCACCAGTAGCATTGAAAGTAACTTTGATATCAGGCTCACCAGTTACAATAGAAACAAAGTTACTGATAGCCCTACGATAAGAAGCCAGAGCAACTAAGTCTACACCTTTTTTTGGTTCATCTTCATCAAATATTGAAGTGTTGTTATCCCAACCATTATCCAACCAAAAGGAAGAATAATTGTTAGTCCGAGCTTTAGCAGAGTGTTTCTCTCTGAGAGCCATCGGATTGAAATTGTGTTTTATTTTACTCATATTTTCCCTTTTCTTTACATATAAAGCTACGAATAATTTTGCTAATAAACAAGGACTTTATGCATTTATTTCCAGTTTTTTTTGCCATCTTCTTTGTTTAGCACTCATATATTGCCACTCAGTTATCTCATTAGTAATCTTTGATTTAGTCATAAGTGAAATCTTATCATTTGTATACAGTGACTGTGTTAGTTCGTATGCTGAATCGTATCCTCTATTTTCATACATATCCATTACCTTAGTCATAGCTTCCTTTACAGGTATATAAATAGGTAATGGTGTTGGGTTAGGTACAAACTTTTTCTTTTCTGGTTTAGGAGCATAGTATTCTTTCAACCACCTATCCCAACTATTATCTTTTACAATACCTTTAGCTGGTTTGTTGCCAGATGTACCTCTTCTATCTAACCTATTTAGGTTTTCTGATTGTTCTTCTGATACAGGTTGGATATACCCACCAGTTTTATGTGGATATATAGTATGTGATGAATATTTTTTTACTGTAGAACATTCAACACATTCGGAATAACCAAGATGAGCTCTGTGATTATCCATTGTTTCATTACATTTTTTACATTTATTCATATAAGATCTTACAAAAGAAATCGCATATAAGTCAAGGCAAAAAAAAGGGTTCTAAAAAGTTTTTAAGTTTGTAATATAGTGGAAACTAAAAATCAGATCGAACCCTTTTTTATATATTTGAAATTTATGGGGATATGAGATTAGCGATTACTCACAACTTTCATCTCAGATTTTTTTGCCTCTATACTCGATATTATATAGTTACTATATTCTCCTAAATAATGGTTAGTTATCGTTAGAGCGACTACAATGTCTATACCGATGCTTTATCTCTCTGAGTTTAGATTATTCAGCCATAAAGTTGGATTTCGGTTTTACCCTTACCAACAATAGAGTTATAGAATCGCTTCTATGTTAGTTATGAAAGTACATTAGATGGTTGATGTCTCAACAGGACCGTTACACCTCTACTACATTTAGCAGAGTTCCAAGCACCACACTTCATCTTAGATTCCCTTATCAGCTTCTATCAAACCGATTATTCAGGCAATCCCGTAGAGAGGTAATTAGTCTCTCCACTTTTCAAATTTCAAATTGTCAAAAAACTTATATATAAATATATATATACTAAAAATCTCAAACTGTTATTTATTTTCAAAAAAAAGGGGAAATGTAATATACAATGTGGGTAGGTATAGAAATTCCCCCCCTTTTTTATATCAGCCTATTTTAGAACCAAGCTACTTTTACTTCTTGATCCCCAAAATAGTTCTTCTTACGGAGTACAGAGTAAAATTGCTCTGTGTTCAACACACCACGTTTTCTACCACGTAATGTAATTTCCCCACGTTGCACTTTGTTCTGATTAGCAAATCCTGTTACAGATTTACTGTCAATCTTCAGCACCTCAGCTGCTTGTTCGTAGGTGATGTAAGGTTCATTTTCATAAATATATTTATCAAATGTATTTTTAGCCATTATAGACTCCTATTTTTGTTTCATTTTTCATTTATCAAATCACAATAATTTGATGTATATACATATATATCATATTAGATACTGAAGCTGTAAAAAAAGTCCTGTATATCAAGACTTTTTTTGTTATGAGGATTTCTTTATCTTTGATTGAAGTTGGGAAAGTAAGTTATTTATCTTCTCTAAGTCTTTATGGTTCTTATCTGTACTTATTAGTGCGTCTCTTCTGTTCATTAGTTTACCATAAGCCTTCTGTAAATCTATTAGTGCTAATCCTCTCATACTTCTTCTATAGTATAAGAGTGCTAGAGCTTCATCTTCAGCCTCTGCGCCTCTGACTCCAGCTACTGCGGTTATCTGTTCTACCTCTCCATAGATAGTCGTGACATCTTCTATCTCTTGCCATACTGTATTTTCCCACATAGCATCTAAATCTAAGTCTATAGATTCTAATTCTATAATATCAATACTATCTTGAATTGCTTTTTGTCTTTGTTTTTCTTTTGACCTAAGAGCAAACTCTGCATCTAATCGTGTTGTACGGATTGAGTCACATTCAGATAACCAGTTTCCATAACCTTTCCAAGCAGGTGAACCTTTATAATCTCTATATTCTGTATCATCACAATCTATTCCGTATGCAACATCTCTTTTGAACTCTGATGTTCTTTTTATGTCTTGTGAATATGTAACACTTATTAGTAATAACAGTGCTAAGTACTTCATAATACTTCTATTTCAGTACCTATACCCCTTTTGTCGTGTTCGGTTCCTACAACGATTGTGTAGTAGCCTGGAGGCGTATCGGAAGTCCATTCCGTTCTGTATAATTTCCATACATATGTTTCAGTTCGTACCCTACCATCTGTGAATCTATCTAATACTAAAGGTGTTTGGTGTACTAACTTTCCATTTCTAGCAAACATATATAATCTTGTTCTATCTCTTTGTACTTTGTATCTAATCTTTACACAAGGTCCACCAACCCTATCGTATGCTGCCCAAGCAACTATTGGGTGTTCGTCAAAATCTTCCATCGATGGTGGCTTGACTTTTGGAGTTTCATTTTTATCTGGCAAAAGTACTACATAAATCATACATAGTAGTATTCCACCAATCAATAATATTTCTTTTATTTTATCATTCATTATTGTGCTATATACCTCACTGGTTCTTCTGCTAATTCAAAGGTGAGTGAGTCATATGTATAATAATAAATCTCATCGTCAGGCCTTTGATGAAAAATTGCTGGTTCACCAGCATCTATCAAACTGAATTGCCATTCGTTATCTTCATTAGGCACACCCAGCTCTAAAGTTATTTTTATATTACGGGTTCTACCCATAACTGTCAATGGATTATAAGGCCAACTTTCATTACCTTCTTCTAAAAGTTTATCACTAGCATAAGATTCACATCCAGCCCATATTGTATTGACTGTTGATTTTTCAGCTGCTAAAGAAGCTTGTCCCAATACACTAGTCATCTTAGGTATCGCCACAGCAGATAATATACCTAAGATAACCATAACCATTACTAATTCTACCAACGAAAAACCTTCATTCATTTTCTCTTTTAGTAGTTTTTGTACCATTTTATTCACCTTGTAAATCAGGTCTATATACTACCTGACTTGGTTTATATGGTGGATCAGAATATCCTAATTCACCATTTATTGGATTATATGCCCATACTGCCAGACTATCTTCCTTTCTCCGATGAACTATAGAGTTAGGATAATTATTACTTTTATCAGCAGTAAATATCCAATCACTATCATTCATATCCATCATTCGAGTTGTTCCAGATTTGTCATATGCCTGTGGAGCTTTGTTCAAAGCATCAAAAGGATTTGTGGGCCATCTCAATACGCCTTTTTCGATAAATTGTTCCTGACTATAAGTATCTAAAGCAGCAACTAAATTGATAAGAACACCTTGTTCAGATGCTACTTCGGATTGTCGGACAACATTAGCAAATCTAGGTATTGATACAGCAGCTAATATGCCGATGATTACCATTACCATTATTAGTTCAACCAAAGTAAATCCGTTTCTAGTCATTTGACAGACTTTCTCTACTGCCTAAAGCCCCAGTAGTATCAGCGTCTGTTCCAGTATTTACACCAGCGTCATATTCCCATTTGAACCTTTTGTTACTAGACCTTTGATGAGTGATGTAAGATGGTTCTCCTTCTACAAATGTCCACTCTTGGTCTGAATCAGCAATAGTTCCATCATCGGTATAAGTCTGAGGCTTATCTTTCAAAGCATCAAATGGATTATCAGGCCATATGCCTCTTCCACTTTTCACCAATTTATGAATAGAGTAATTCTCAAGTGCTACTCCAATATTACTTATAACAGCATCTTCAGCAGCTTCTTCTGCATTTTCAATTGTTTCTAAGTATCTTGGGATAGCGACTGCTGATAATACTCCTAATATTATCATCACCATAATCAATTCGATTAGTGTGAATCCGTTTTTGTTTTTCAGTTTCTTCATTTCGTTTCTCTTTCTGAACTTTATGTTCATGTTTGTTAGGGTACTAAAGTTTTATTTAGTTCTGCGGGATTCTCTGTATCGATTACGACAAGAGCAGGTGCCTGAGCATCTGTTCCACTACCACTGCCTGGTATTACTAAGTAAGCGTATGAACCATCCTGAAATGGGGATGATATTCCATTGTTACCGAAATCTGATTTGAAATCCAATGCCCCATCAGTATCAAATGATACTGTGGTTTCAAGATTCATCCAATCACCTTGTAAAGCATCATCATCATCAGATGCTGTTGAGAATATGTAAACAAACTCACCTAATTGTGATTCATAAGATTCTTTACTATCAAGAATAGTTTCCATATAGATTTCTAATGCTTCATCTGTAAGTTGTCCTTCAGATAATGTAACACCACCAACTGGTTGGTCATATTTAGATTGTCCTGGAAATCTTCCTTTACCCTCTTCGGATAATGTTTGGTTATAGAAGTTGTTAGCAACCGTTATTATCTTATCAATATTAGCGATGGTTTTCTTTTCTTTAGCACCAGCACCAATCTGTCCAAACTTTGGAGCAGCTGTAGTAGCAAGTGTAGCCATCATAGCAGTTGTAACAGCGAATTCAGCCAGAGAGTTACCTCTTCGACTCTTCATTTTCTTTATTATGTTTTTGAACATTTAAGTTCTCCCTATTTATTCATTTGAATTTATCCTAATGACTCATTCTACCTATATACTACAATAACCATACCAAAGCATGCTAAATTCAAGAAATAAATAAAAATAATTTTATGTGTTGATATATAACGACTTACGATAGCAACTATTTTAAACAAAAAAGAGTGCCCGTAGGCACTCTTCATCTTGTGTAACATAATTTACCGATCTATATGTAAACTTTTGTTACTCTGTATCATATTTGGACAAATCTAAATTTGGTAATGGTTTTTCTATTTTCAAATCTTTGAGTTTAGAATTAGCCACTACTAATTTTGAACCTCCAACTATTTTCCCTCCTACAACATGATATATAAAGAATGTAGTTTTCCACATACCGACTCTTACGATACGACCTGGATCACCATCAACCTCTACAACATCATCCTCGTTGTAATCATTACCTAAAAAAACCATTATCCCATCAACGGCCTCTTGTATAGTACTTTGAAATAACAGGGTAAGAATACCCGCAACGAATAACCAACCATACTCACCGATCAAGGATTCTATTGTTTTAGTTTCCACAATATTCTCCTAATCTGTAGTTAGTCTATAATAAATATAACACACCCCAATGAAAAATAGGGTTTATTTTCACTTTTTTAAGATTTTTGTTTTAGAACACATCCCCACTAAAAAGGTTGTCTATCTCTTTTTTGATTTCTTTACTTGAGCAATCAATTTCTCCATCCATATCACCTTTCCAAGTTTCTTTTTTAGAACCATCATAAAATAGAGCAATAGATGGGAAGTTTCTGAACCTTAGTTTTTTAGTAACCTTTGGCGCATCTTCACTCTTTACTCTGATGATTTTACATCCTTGGTATCCTTTTACACCTTTGATAATATCCTCATCAAACTCTTGTTCCTGCCACTCCGATGTAAATACAGCAACGACAACTCCACCATTTACTTCAGATTTGAAATTCTTATCGTTTATCTGACTAAAGCCTACAGATAGAAATAATAATAAACCTAACAACTTTCGCATATGTAACTCCTATTTGTCCTTTTTCTTAGCAACTTCAACTCTAAGGTTGGATACTAGTTTTTCTAATTCTTCAATTTTTTCATCATACTCTTCAATGATATCAAATACATCACCCATATCTTTTTGTAGTCCACCAACTTGTGTTTTGTATTGTTCATAAGAACGAGGCCAGTTATGTCCATCTGGTTTAGATGGATACTCATCTCCAAATATAGATTCAATAGATGGTGGTTCTGGAAGATTTTTTGCTTCTTCTATTTCTTGTAACAACATATAGTAACCACCGACTCCTGCGGCTATTACACTAATCAATGCACCTAATGTTTGTAAGGACATTGTAAATTTTGTACCCATAACTTTTTCTTCTGAAAGTTCTATAGGTTCTTCAACTACGGGTTGTGGTGTAGGTTGAACTACAGGCTCAACTACTGGCTGTGGTATAGGTTCTTTGTGAATCTCTTCGTGTTTCTCTTCGTGTTTTTGCGTATCAGAAGAATGATTCATCATAGCATCAGTAATGTCTTCAAATGTACATACACCCATATCTACAAGAATCTCACCAATCGTTCCTTTACGACCCTTGACTTGTTCTTGTAAGGCTTTGCTTAGTTGTCTTTTTGTGATAACATCTGCATCACATAACAATTGTCCTAATTTGACACCATCACTCACTAATATACTCCTTGATAAAAAGTAGCATCAGGATCTGTTCCTACTTCTAAGTTATCAAAAATAATTATACCATGTTGCATTTCATCTCTGTAAGGATTGAAGAAGTATCCATCTGCGATACCACTAACTTTACCATCTTCATACTTTTGTATTGATGCTTGTGCAAATTCTGTAAAATCAGATAGTCCAACAATCTCTAATGTGATTCTACCACTTGTAGTTTGTAGTAGTAATGAATCCATTTGTGTACCACCTAAATATAATTTAGTATCTATCAATTGACCATTATCTTGTCCATTGTTATCATACATAATCAAAGCATAGTGTTCTTTCTCAGGTGTAACTCTACCATCTTCCCTTTGAAAGTGTAGTACAAATATCTTTTTTATAGAACCGTCTTCTTGTGGAACAGCAGCTCCATATGTAGTAATACTTTCGTAATACTCACGAACATTGAACTCTGAACCATTTACCCACATCTCAATACTTTCTTCTAATCGTTCTTCTACTCTGTCGTCTCCGCAACTTGGAAACAATAATAATGTTGATAATATTAGTGAGCCACAAATTGCTCTTACTGTATTATATACTTCATAATGATTCAATTTTTATCTCCTACCGAATTTTTGATTCGGATTTTCACCTTCTTTTTCTAACCACTTTTTATGTTGATTAGCTGTTCTACCTTCTTTAGCCCACTTCTTATTTAGTAAAGCTCTTCTTTGTTTTTTCTGTTTAGCATTCTTATTTGGCATTATATCCACATTCCGTACAACAGTACTATTAGTCCAGTAGCTGGTAAGATATAAATCTTTTTACCACCCCACCAAGGAATGTCGTACCCTAAGATATGCCATTTGTAATCTATTGGTTTATAAATTGTTCCTTTA
>Ga0070747_1000219_pt1 | contig 29349 bp, 28 predicted proteins | sample VirMetDEL_Mar_31_FD_77321 | JGI IMG/M metagenome (GOLD analysis project Ga0070747, IMG submission 77321) | Aqueous microbial communities from the Delaware River and Bay under freshwater to marine salinity gradient to study organic matter... | ecosystem: Environmental > Aquatic > Marine > Coastal... | reverse complement strand
GGGGACACTGCAATCAACACTGACTGACTTCAACTTCGTATCTGAAGCGTGGGAACAGAACACTGCTGAAGAAGCTTTGTTGGGTGTGAGTCTCACCGGTATCATGGACAATAAGCTGATGTCAGGCGCTAAGTGTAAGAAGAACTTAGTTAAAACACTCCACAAACTACGTGACCATGCTCGTGCTGTGAATGAAGTATGGTCTGTTAACCTTGGTGTGAATGCTTCAACTGCTATCACGTGTGTCAAACCATCTGGTACTGTTAGCCAACTGTGTAACACTGCTTCAGGTATTCATGCACGTCATAACCATCAGTATATTCGTACTGTTCGCGTGGATAAGAAAGACCCGTTGTATGAGTTTATGAAGGAACGTGGTTTCCATACTGAAGATGATGTCATGCGTCCTGACAGCACTGCTGTGGTCAGCTTTGCCATTGAAGCACCTGAGTCATCGGTGACTCGTGATCAAGTATCAGCAATGGAAGCACTTGAATTGTGGTTATTGTATCAGCGTGAATGGTGTTAACATAAACCATCGGTGACTATCACAGTGCGTGATGAAGAATGGGTTGCAGTGGGTGCATGGGTATATGAACACTTCGATGAAGTATCAGGTATCAGCTTTTTACCACACACCGATCACACGTATCAGCAAGCACCATATCAAGACATGACTCGTGATGAGTTTGTTGCATGGGTGAAAGCTAACCCTACACCAGATGTGGACTGGACTGAGTTGAATGAAGTCGATGACAACACTGAGTCAATGCAAACATTAGCGTGTTCTGCTGGTTCATGTGAAATATAACTTGCAGTAGAACATTGTTCCACTATAATACAGAGTCAGTGGTGAGAGCTGCTGACTTATTTAAATAACTGAGGTGACGTATGTCTGAACAAAACGAAGAATTGACGCAAGAAATAGTAAATGAAATCTTTGAACAAGGTAAAAGTGAGTGGGATAAACGATTGAAAGAAAGTGGTTTAACTCAATCAATGTTTATTTCCACGAACCATGAAGGTTTCCCTGTTGAATTCCTTGCTCATTATCAAATGGCTAAAGACGGTGCTGAAGCTCAAGGTTTCACCATGCCCGTACTTGTTGAAGGTGTTGAAGTTAAATTATCTGATGCAGATAACGAAGATGGTATCAATGTTGAATCAATCAACCATAGTGACATGGTGGCGCAACTTGCTAAACCTGGTCAGGACATTGTTGATCAGTTGACTGCTGGTGATGCTCATACACTGCACATGGCTGTGGGTATCAGTGGTGAATCTGGTGAGTTACTTGATGCTGTGAAGAAAGCTGTGATGTACCGTAAACAGATTGACATGGAGAACATCATTGAAGAACTTGGTGATCTTGAGTTCTACATGGAAGGGTTACGTCAGGGCCTTGGTATCACTCGTGAAGAAACCATTGAAGCGAACATCGAGAAATTGGGTAAACGCTACAAAGGTCATAATTACAGTGACCAGCAAGCACAGGATCGCGCTGATAAAGCTTAACCAATTGACAGTGTAATAACTAAGCCGATGTAACAGTCGGCTTTTTGTGTCTGATGCTTGACATGTGGAACAATGTGGTACTATACTCATGACTGAGTTTAATAATATATAAAGGTGACATGTGAAAACTATTACATTGAAAGATTTATTCAGCAGGAAAGAATTGCGACTCATTGCCAAGTTGAAGCACGCTAAAGCTATCTGTGAGCAAGTGGTTCAACCTAACATTGAACGTATCAACAAGGTTGTCGGGCAAGAGAATGACCCGATGTACATTGCTTACATGTGTGAACATTACATGGGAGAAGGTTAATGAAGAAGCAAACACGTGCATATAAAGTCGGGTTCACCGATGGTCAGAATGGTGAGTACAACAACACGTATGCTGAGGGTTCAACTCGGTACATCGACTATGAAAAAGGTTTCGCTGAAGGAGAAGCATCATGAACATAGGTGATAGGTTAATCGACCCAATGAAAGGTCCTGTAACAGTGGTTGATGTTAGAGAAGATGTTGAGCTGAAGGTGGATGCTACCGGTGAAATCTTGATCCGTTCACCACATTGGGTTCAATGTTTCAAGAAGTTAGAAACACATAGAGTTGATGATGTGTGTTACACACTCGCAAAGGTGTCGTTCATCATTACAGGTGCAATTGTCACATCGGTGGTACTTTATCTATGTTAATCAAGTCGGCAAGTCTAAGGTTAGCACTGTCACATGCTTTCGCGGCTTCTAAGTCAGTGCGTCGGTGTATATTGAAACAAGGGGTATGGCATGTGTGGATTTAGAATTGTCTGCTGAGATGAAAGAAGCCGCTTAATTGCGGCTTTATTGTTTAGATGAATGATACTTCTGGTTTACTCAACAATGCATCGTTGAACCACCTGCGACCCTGTTTACCTGTATCAAGAACGATAACCCTACTTTCATAACCTGCTGCACGCATAGCTGCACCAATCACCTGATGCCCTCGTTGAGTTATAAAGTTAGGTAGCTGATCCTGAATCTCTTTAGTGCTAACACCGTTGATGTCACGGTCAGAGATCCACTGTTCAATATGTGCATAACTTGGTGTGTAATGGTAATTGTATTTTCTGTCACTCTTACCACACCCTAAAAGCTTAACCAGGTAGTCAGGGTCTAATAACGCTCTGATGGTGTTGTACTGTCGGTCAGTGAGGTTAGAGAAATCTTCTACGCCTAGTTTGTGTTTCATGTTTAGTTGCGTAACCACAACCAACAGGTCTGGTGCATTCATTTTGATTTGTTCAGCTAATAATGTGATGTTCATGTCGTTTCCTCAGTTAAAGATTGACAGTTATTATACGAATAAAGACAGCAGTGTGTCAACAACACGGTTTGTCCCACAAAACACTGGTCGTAAGTTACTGATATACAAGAGAAATGACACATGCCACATCGATGTCACATTTATGACGTGTTTTACGCAATAAGTGACATTAGTTAAGTTGTTGATTCTTCTACTCTTTTACTCTTTTATTTTATTAAATGACACATTTTAACTAATTTACAAGTTACTCAGATTCTGTTTGTGGGGTATACGCTACAATAAGGTCTTTCAAGTATCGGTGATGCGTCATGTGACATTGACTACCTGTTAATGTGCTCAAAGGTAGAATTGGTGTACTCTGTAGCTGGATGACGCGTTTATTCAATTTGTCATGGATTGTGTCGCTGAGAATGTTGATTGCTGTAAAACTTGTTCAGTGGTATAGTACCCACAAATAGGAGAATGTTGATGAAACACTTACAAGAAAGGTTCACATACGACCATGAAGAAGGTTGTTTACGGTGGCAAGCACTAAGTGATGATTATATGTATTTCAACAGTGACGGTAAGCTAGTGAATGCAATATCCAAAATGTCACGAGCTAAACCTGGGTCTGTTGCAGGTCGTATGGGTTTAGGTGAGTATAAGATCAAACAGTATGGTGAGAAACATTGTGGTCTTCGTATAGTATGGCAACACGTCACCGGTGAATTGATCATGGGTAAAATCAGAACAATGAATCCACGTGATACCAGGTTCTGTATTGACAACCTTTACGTTGTACCATTCGATCAACCACGTGTTCACCGTGACAGAGCGAAGAACAGTACAGTGGTGTCGTACTGTTTTGAACATAAACAATACACAGTGGTGTCAGTTGATGGTCATTACAATAAGATGGTTTTAGGTTATTATGATAGTATTGACGATGCTTTAAAGGCATTAAGTGAATCCGAAGTGAGTTTCTTATGAGAAGAATAACGATTGCAGACATCATTAAGCTGCCACCTAAAAAAGCGAACTTTGTTGTCGAGTACATGAAGGACTTTGCAACACGTCGCGCTGCTGAAGCTGCTGGGTATTCGTCTGACCACGGTTACAAACTGCTTGAAGAAGATGATGTCAGTGCAGCTATTGAGCATATTATTCAACAGCGACTTGAAGAAACCATGATTGATACTGACTGGTTGCTGTATGAGATGGTGGATAATCACCGTATTGCACGCCAGCAAGGTAACATTACCGCGAGTAACACTGCATTGAACATGGTGGGTAAGCATAAGCGTGTCGATGCGTTTGCTGCTGATAAGATAAAGGTCAGCACTGATGCTGATGTCATGGACAGACTTGTTGCTGCTAGAAAGCGTTTGACAGCTACTGACGACGATGTGCAAGAAGATGATGACGTGACGTTCTTCTAATGCTATTCTTCTCAGTAGCTCATCACTGACCTTTTGAGACACCACGATAGTCCGTCACCCTATCGGCAGTCCTGTCAGTGATGAGCACCAATTCAACGGTGATGGTACAGACAATCGATGGTGTAACCTTCGTGACGTTGACCGACATCAGAACGGTAAGAACCTGAGAATCAAAAGTAATAACAATAGTGGTATACATGGTGTAAGTTGGTGTAAGACTCGTAATAAGTGGCGCACAAGAATAGTCGTAGACCATAAAGAAATATTCCTCGGTAGGTATGATAACTTGCTCGAAGCTGCATGTGTTCGTAAGTCAGCAGAACTAGAATATGGTTTTCATATTAATCATGGGAGATGTAACTAATGTCAGATGTGGATATCGCGCTTGCGGATGAAGTCAGTAAATACTACGACGACCCCGTTGGATTTGTAAACTTTGCTTTTCAGTGGGGGGAAGAAGGTACATCATTGAGTGGTTTTGATGGAATGGATGAGTGGCAAGTTGACATACTCAATGCAATAGGTGCTGAAGTTAAAGAACGTAAGTTCAACGGTGTTGATGCAGTTGACCCTGTGCAAGTTGCAGTGTCATCAGGTCATGGTATTGGTAAGTCAGCACTGTCTGCTTGGTTGATACTCTGGATCATGTCAACACGCCCCAATTCAAAAGGAGTTGTCACAGCTAACACCGGTGACCAGCTCAAAACTAAAACAATGTCTGAAGTATCTAAGTGGCGTAATCGATGTATTACCGGTCACTGGTTTCAGATGAATGCAATGTCAATTGTACATCGTGCCTATCCTGACTCATGGCGAGTCGATGCACAGACATGTCGTGAAGAGAACTCTGAAGCATTTGCAGGTCTTCATGCTGCTGATTCGACACCTTGGTACTTATTCGATGAAGCATCAGCTATCCCTGAAAAGATATGGGAAGTTGCTAAAGGTGGTCTGACTGATGGTGAACCGATGCACATCTGTTTCGGTAACCCAACACGTAACAATGGTTCATTCTTTGAATGCTTCAGGAAGAACAGTCACCGATGGATAACGCGACAGATTGACAGTCGTACTGCGAAGATGACTAACAAGCGATTGATTCAAACATGGATAGATGACTTTGGAGAAGACAGTGACTTTGTTAAAGTGCGTGTTAGAGGTATGTTTCCACACGGTGGTGATATGCAGTTCATACCATCTGATGTTGTCTATGATGCAATGCGTCGTGGTAGTGGTGCTTACCTTGGTGATGACCCATTAATCTGTGGTATTGATATGGCACGCGGTGGTGAAGATAACTGTATGATTCAGTTTCGACGTGGTAAAGATGCCAAGTCTGAAAAGGTTTACAAGATACCTGGTGAGAAGTCGCGTGATTCAATGAAGGTGGTATCACTGTTACAAATGATACTTGATAGACATCAACCTGATGTCACCTTCATGGATAAAGGTTCAATGGGTGGACCGGTTGCGGATAGAATGCGTCAACTTGGTTATCATGTCATTGATGTAGGTTTCGGTGATAATGCTGCTGATGTGAAGCACTTCAAAATGCGTACTGCTGAGATGGGTTCACATTGTAGACAGTGGTTGCTTGACGGTGGTGCTATTCCTAATGACCCACAACTTGAGATTGAATTGACATCACGTGAGTTCGGTCACAATGATAAAGATCAGCTTGTGCTTGAACGTAAAAAGGACATGAAGAAACGACTCGGTGTGTCACCAGATTGGGCTGATGCATTGTACTTGACGTTTGCTGAACCAGTACCGAAACGTGAGACACCACGTGGACATCTTGACCACAACCCATATGTTCGTAACAAACCACGTGGAGATTATAACCCGTTAGACAGTATGAACTCAGATGACTACTTATAGACATTGACAATGTATATGCTATCATTCTAATTATTTGACAGGAGATTTCCCATGTGTGGAGGTTCACCAAGAGCGCCAGCACCACCACCAGCAGTACCGGAAGCACCACGTGCACCGGACACTGGTTCAAGTCAAGCAGCAGGTGCACAAGATAAACGTCGTCGAGCAGCAGCGTCAGGACAAGCAGATGGTCGAAGTACCATTCTGACTAGTGCACGTGGTGTACAAGCAGCAGGTTCGACAGCTACTAAGACATTGTTAGGGCAGTAATCGATGACCACCACTCGTGCTAATCTTGACTTGACTCAGTATGTCAGGGTCACTTCTGATCCATTGACACCTTCATCATTGGTGTTGCAATCACATCGTGACACAGTGCGTATTGTATTCAGTGACGTGAAACCTGCTAAGTCAAATACAGTTTTCCACGAGTTAGGTGGTGAACACCCACCGTTGAACATACCAATGACTGAAACTGCTGTGTGGGCATTAGCCATGACAGAGCGTTCAGCATTAACTGTTACTGAGCAACGTGTACCTATTGAGATAAGTGACCGTGGTGACATAGGTGGTGCTGTATATATTCAGGATCAAACTACACCCATGCTTGATATAAAATTCTTGCAGCGACTCGGTTCATTTCAACTTGCAGCAAACACTGATCCAACATCACGATTTTTTGAAGCGTTACCAGGTCACAGTATCTCTGAAGGGAATGTGATTGAACTGAGTAATGCGAGTGGTTTCACTCAATCTGTTGTCATTGGTGTAGTTGGTAACGATATTGAGATTGATGAAATCATCGGTGATGTATATGAAACAGGAATCAACTTCAATCGGTCAAACAGTGATATGAGAGTTGACGGTTCAACTACACCAGTTATATTCACCATTAAACCTGACCCTGGTCAATCGGGTGATATAAACGCAATTAAATGGGCTGTTCAGGCAACATCGAGTATGGACTTCTCAACATTTGGTAGTGCACCGGCTTTGAGAGTTGGTATGATGTTACGTGTTAAACGGTCTGATGGTGCATTCATTAATATATTCAATTACAAGAGTAACGGTGCATTAGTAATACGTGGTTTTGAACACTACTTCCAACAGAAGGTCGGTGGTGGTTTGCATTCGTTCATTTGTGAAGTTGGTTTCAACGGTCAAGAACAACGTGGTGTCGTCGTCCGTGTAGATGGTGATTTAGGTGAAGAACTTCAACTGGTTGTTCAGGATGACTTGACTGCGATAAGTCAGTCACTGATACAAGCGACTGCAATCGGTTCAGGAATACAAGGGTAAGATATGCCAACTATTAGATCATACAACAAACGACTTGAAGCATTGCGCTCAGAACGTTCAACATTTATCCCACTGTATCGTGAGTTGTCTGACTATCACCTTGCACATCGTGGTCGTTTCCTTACGTCTGACCGTAACAAAGGTAACAAGCGTAACACGAAACAGATTAACAACATCTCACGCATGGCTAACCGTACACTTGCTTCAGGTATGATGTCAGGTATCACATCACCGGCTAGACCTTGGTTCAGATTAGGTACGGGTGATAAGAACCTTGATGACAGTCAAGCAGTGAAGCTGTGGTTGCATGAAGTTCAACAAACAATGTACAAAGTGTTCTCACAGTCGAACTTGTACAATTCACTTCATCAGTTATATTCAGAACTCGGTGTGTTTGGCACTGGTGCGATGGGTATCTTCCACGACTTTGAAAATGTCATCTGGTGTAAACCTTACACTGTTGGTAGTTACATGATTGGTATGAACAGTCAGAATGTCAGTGACACCTTTTACCGTGAATATGAAATCAGTGTCGGTCAATGTATCAAGCAGTTTGGTGAAGAGAATTGCAGTCAAGCTGTTAGAGAAATGTGGAAAACTGGCAACAGTGAGTCATGGGTCAAGATAGTTCATGCAGTTGAACCTAATGACAAGCGCGATGGTGCTAGTCCTTTGGCTAGTGATAAACCGTGGCGCAGTGTTTACTATGAAGCGAAGAGTGGCACTAAAGAAGGTACTGATCAATTCTTACGTGAATCAGGGTTTGATGAATTCCCATTTGTGACACCACGTTGGGATGTTACTGCTGAAGATGTTTATGCGACTGATTGCCCAGGTATCACAGCACTCGGTGACACTAAAGCATTACAACTTGCTGAACGTCGTAAGTATCAAGCAATCGATAAATTAGTCAGTCCACCGTTACAAGGTCCTTCATCACTGAAGAACAAGATTAATGGTAACACGGTTGGACCTAATGATATTGTATGGCATGAACAGTCAAGTGGTGGGCTGACCAGCATTTACGGTAACTATCGACCTGACATCAATGTCATCAAGGAAGAAATTAATAACGTCGAGAATCGTGTTCAACGTGCATTTTATGAAGATTTATTCTTAATGTTGGCACAGACTGACCGTCGTCAGATAACAGCTCGTGAAGTTGCTGAGAAGCATGAAGAGAAGTTACTGATGTTAGGTCCTGTACTTGAACGTCTGCACACTGAGTTACTTGATCCACTGATTGATAGAACATTCAACATACTTCAACAGAACGGTGTACTACCAACACCACCACCTGAGTTACAGAACAAAGAGTTAAACGTTGAATATGTGTCAGTGTTAGCACAAGCACAGCGACTTGTTGCTACTGGTGCTGTTGACCGCTTAGTTGGTTTCGTTGGTCAAGCTGCTGCATTGTGGCCCGAAGCACGTCACAAGGTTAATATCAATCAGGGTATCGATGAGTACGCTGAATCACTCGGTGTTGATCCTGCATTGGTTCGCAGTGATGATGAAGTTGCTGCAATGGCTGAAGCTGAAGCGCAACAACAAGCACAGATGCAAGCGATGGCTGTTGCAGAGCAAGGTGCTAACATTGCCAAGACTGCATCTGAAACTGAGCTGAGTGAAGACAATGCACTTGGTGCAACGATGCGTAGAGCAGGGTTAGCATAATGTTTGATGAAGAAAATGAAAGTGCTAAAAAGCAACGTGACTCACGTGAAATAGAGTTATACAGTATCAGCACTATAATGAAGACTGAGAACGGTAGGTCTTTTATGTGGAGATGTTTGCAAAATTGCTCTACTTTTGAGAGTATATTCAATACTGATACACAGTTACACGCTTTCAATTCAGGTAAACGTAGTCATGGGTTATGGCTTGATGAAGAAATACGTGAAGCTGCACCAGATGATTATTTTAAAATGCTAAAAGAGAATAGGTGACGACATGTTTAATATACAAAATTTATTCAGAGTATACCGAGATGAAGCAGCACCCGACGGTGATGCAGCAGGTGGTGCAGATACCACAGGTGTACAAACAGAAAACACAGACAATGCTGACACTTCAACAGTGTTGACTGGTACAGATTCTGATGCTGCAACTGATACAGGTGCTGCTGATGATAACGCTGATGGGGTAACACCCACCGGTGAAGAAACTGATTTAAGTAGTCAGACACCTCCCGACACTTATGCCGACTTCGTGATGCCAGAAGGGGTTGAACTAGATTCTGCATTGTTGACTGAAGCAACTCCACTCTTTAAAGAGTTAGGGTTGAATCAAGATCAAGCACAGAAACTGGTAGACTTCCAAGCAAAACAAGCCAAGGCGAGTTCGGAGAGTCAGGTCGATGCTTTCAATCAGTTGATGAACGACTGGCAAGAACAATCTAAAAATGACAAAGAGTTCGGTGGTGACAAGTTTGAAGAAAACGTCGGTATCGCACGATCTGCTATTGATAAGTTTGGTACGCCAGAACTGAAGCAACTGCTGGAAGAACACGGTGTGGGCAACCACCCTGAAGTTATCCGGTTTATGGTCAAGGTTGGGAAGTTAACTGCTGAAGATGTACCTGGTGGAACAAATACACCACCGTCTAAAGCACAGGACCGTGTGTCTCTTCTTTACCCTAATGACAAAACTGCCTAACTAACTCACGAGGTGAAACATGGCTACTTTAGGAAACAGCTTTATCGACTTAATCGATATTTACAAACTGCAAGACGGTCAGGGTCAATTCAATCCTGTTATCGAAATGCTTATGGAAATGAACCCGATCTTAGAAGACGCTATTGCGGTTGAGTGTAACAAGGGTACTACCCACTTACACACAGTTCGTACTGGTTTACCTTCTGTTACATGGGGTAAATTATATGCTGGTATTCCAAACAGCAAAGGTCGCACTGCACAAGTTGAAGACACAACTGGTTTCGTTGAAGGTCTAAGTACCGTCGATAAACGTTTACTTGATTTGTCTACCAATGAAGGTGCTGTACGTTTATCTGAAGCTCAAGCGTATCTTGAAGCAATGTCAAATGAAGTAGGTTCGAAAGTATTCTACGGTGATACTGCATCAGATCCTGAAGAGTTCATGGGTCTTGCACCACGCTTCAACGACTTGTCTGCTGCTAACGGTGGTCAGATTATCGATGCTGGTGGTACTGGTTCAGACAACACGTCTATCTGGTTTGTTACCTGGGGTGATAACCAGTGTAACTTGATTTACCCTAAAGGTACTCAAGCTGGTGTTCAGCGTGAAGACATGGGTGAGCAACGTGTCACAGATGGTGCTGGTAACGCTTACTATGCCAAGGAAGAAAAATTCACATGGCACGTGGGTCTTGCTGTTAAAGATTGGCGTTATGTTTCACGTGTTGCAAACATTGACGTTAGTGACATGGCTGCTGGTTCAGTTGCATTGTACGACTTCATGCGTAAAGCTTATTATAAGTTGCAGAGCCGTCGCGTAGCTGGTGGTAAAATGGCTATCTACTGTAACCGTGACGTACTTGAAGCACTTGATGCTTTAGCTACTAACGCTGGTGCATCTGATAGTTTCATTCGTTTGAGAACGACTGAGATTGAAGGTAAGGAAGTTACTACATACCGTGGTATTCCTATCCGTGAAAGTGATGCAGTTCTTAACACTGAAGCACGAGTGGTTTAATACCACTCAACCTTTTAATTAATTTAGGAGAATCATCATGATTTTATCTGCACAACAATTGTTCTCAGATGACCAGGCGATCACAGCTTCTGCTGACTCAACTAATGTCATCGACTTAGGCGTACCAGGTACACCGTTTGGTGCAGTTGCATCATTGAATCAAGACATTGGTAAAGGGAATAAAATCCCAGTATTGATTCAGGTTACTGAAGATTTTAACACTCTGACTAGCTTAGAAGTTATCATCAGCACTGGTGCAACCACTGCGTTAGGTACTTCTGTAATCAGTGAAACCATTCCACTTGCTGAATTGGTTGCTGGTAAACAGATGGTACTTGAAGTGTTACCGAACGAGCTTACTGAACGATACTTAGGTATTGAATACGTGGTTGCCGGTACACCACCTACCACTGGTAAGGTGACTGCTGGTATCTCAATGGGTAACCAGACTAACGTCACTGGTGCTTAATTAGATTGGGGACTTCGGTCCCCAGTTTCATTCAATGACTTTGGAGAGCTGACATGCCTAGTTATAAAGTTAAAAGTAAAGGTTTTTTCAACGGTAAGATTTACGACCCTGATGGGAAACGTAATATGTTACACACTGAAAAACCGTTCCCTAAAAAGAACAACAAAGAACAAGTACCATCGTGGCTTGAAGCTATTAAAAGTGAAACACCTGCACAAGCGAAAGCTCGTAAAGCTGCTGAAACTAAAGCTGCAAACGCTGCTAAAAAGAAAGCTGAAGATGATAAGAAAGACATCGCTGACGCTTCATTTCTTGGTGAAGGTGAGTCTACTCAAGCCGACACTGTTGAAACATTGTAGAGGTGTGTCATGCCTGAAGATCAAGTAAAGATTAAGAAACAATCACACGAGTCTGATGGTATGGTTTGCTGTTCTGATGGTGAACATTACCCGTATGGTACAAGTTTAAGTTTCGACAATGACCTGATTGAAGAGTTAGGTATTGAGAACTTAGCAGTCGGTGACATCGTTGAAGTTCGTGGGTTTGCATTCGTAGAGCGTAAATCTGAACACAGCACTGCTGAACACTCTGACAAGAGTATCGGTATTCAACTCACCACTATTAAACTGCAACGTGAAACCGGTGATCGTATTGAGCAGCTTTATGGTCCTAAATCATAATCGAGGTGGAACATGGCTTCTGAAGTTGAAATATGTAACCTAGCATTAAGTAACATTCGTGCAGGTAGTATCAACTCATTTACTGAGAGCAGTATTCAAGCTCAGTTGTGTAAGTTGAAATATTCAATCCTACGTGATCGGTGTTTGCGTGAAATACCGTGGCAGTTTAACCACAAGATTCGAGCATTAGCATCTGTTACTACTGAGATATTTAACTGGGCTTATGCGTATTCATACCCTACTGACTGTTTGAAGATTCACCGTTTGGTGGGTGCTTTTGAAGAGTTACCATCTGGTAGTGCTAATGTAGCATCTCGATTGTTAGACAGTCGTGTTATACCGTTGAAAGATTTACGTCGTCAGATACCTTATGAGGTATTCAATTTTGATGACAGTAAGGTGATTGGTTCAGATCAACCTGAGTTACGCATTGACTTTGCATCAAAGGTTACTGATCCTAATTTATTCAGTGATGACTTCATCATGGCACTGTCACACTTGTTGTCATCTGAACTTGCAATACCTATTGTCGGTGCTGAGTTAGGTCGTGCATTGCGTAATGATTCATTACAGCTTTATCGTCAATACCTTGCATCTGCTATGGCTACTGACATGAATGACCAGTATCTTATGCCTAGTGAGAGTGATTTTGTTACAATTAGGAATTAAGAGATGCCACAACTTATTCAGCGTAGTTTTACATCTGGTGAGATTGCGCCAGCATTACAGTCGCGTGCTGACTTAACGAAGTACGCGACAGGTTTACATTTATGTGAGAACTTCTTTGTGCGTGCACAAGGCGGTGTTTACTCACGCCCTGGTTTACGTTTCGTCGGTGAACTTGATGACTCATCTAAAGTCGGTCGATTAATCCCATTTAGCTTTAACACTGAACAAACTTACATGTTGGTGTTTGAGCATTTAAAAGTTCGTGTGATCAAAGACGGTGGTTTTGTATTAGCTGGTGGAGGTCCTGCAATATTTGAACTTGCTACACCTTACACTGAAGCACAGTTACCACGTTTAGGTTTCACACAGAATGCTGATGTGATGACCATTGTTCACCCTGACCATGACCCTGCGAACCTTAACCGTTTAGCTGATGATAACTGGACGTTGACAACAATTGATTATTCAACAACTGTTGACGCACCAGTATTCAGTTCAGGTGCTATATCTAAAGTTATCACTGGTATTACTCAAGCTAACCCTGCTGTTGTAACTGCTGTTGCTCATGGTTATGTCACAGGTAATCTGATTGACATCGCAGGTGTGGTGGGTATGACTGAGGTCAATGGTCGCTCATTCATCATAACAGTGTTAACACCTGATACATTTGAACTCAACGGTGAAGACTCAACTGCCCATACTGCTTATGTATCAGATGGTACTGCTGACAGACAAAACGGTGCTACCACTATCGGTGATGGTTTCGGTGACTTTGATAAAACTTACACTTATGTTGTGACAGCAGTTGATGCAGCAGGTACTGAGTCATTAGCATCTGCTGAAACCAGTTTGACTGTTAAATCATTATCACAGACAGGTGGTGTCAGATTAACATGGGACACTGTGCCTGAAGCTGAATATTACCGTGTCTATAAAGACCCTTCAGTGGGTACAAGCATTTAAGGGTGGATCGGTGATTCTAATAATAATTCATTTGATGATTACAACATCGCACCGATAACAAGTGATGCACCACCACAGGATCGTCAACCATTCAACGGTACTGACAATAAACCATCTGCTGTGACTTATTACCAACAACGTCAAGTATTCGCTAATACTAATAATGAACCACAAGTTACATACACGACTCAAGTAAATAATTTTAATTCATTGCGTACATCTAACCCTGCACGTGATGATGATGCTGTTACATTCACCATTGCAGCACAGCAAGTGAATGAGATACGCCACCTTCTACCACTCGACTCGTTGATACTATTGACATCTGGTGGTGAGTGGATAATGACTGAAGGTCAAGACAGAGTGTTAACACCATCGACTATCGGTGTGAGAATACAGTCATACAACGGTTGTTCAATAGTTCCACCGGTTGTGATCAACAGTACAGCTTTATTCCTACAAGAGAAAGGTGCACGACTTCGTGACTTAGGTTACGAGTTCAGTAGCGACAAATACACAGGAAGTGACTTGTCGCTGATGTCTGAACACTTATTTGAAGATAAACAGATTACAGCAATGGCTTACTCTGCTGAACCATACAGTATTGTGTGGTGTGTTCGTGATGACGGTGTAATGTTAGGTTTAACTTACCAACGTGAACATCAAGTGTGGGGTTGGCATCAACACAATACTCAAGGTGAATTCGAATCAGTTGCATCTGTGACTGAAGGTGAACGTGATGCAGTGTATGTGATTGTCAAGCGTAATGTAAACGGTTCAGATGTTCGCTATGTTGAACGGATAGAAAAACGTGAGTCAATTATTGCAGCAGACTGTTTCTACGTTGATTCAGGTCTGACATATGATGGTGCACCAGCGACAGTCATCAGTGGTCTTGACCATCTCACAGGTGAAACTGTAACTATCCTTAGTGATGGTTATACTGTTCCTGATCAAGTAGTCACTGGTGGTCAAATAACACTCGAGCGTGCTGCATCTAAGGTGCATGTAGGGTTGAGTTATACACCTGTGATTGAAACATTGGACATTGACACACCTTCACCAAGTCAGACTACCAAAGCACAGTCAGTCTCGGTGTCTAAAGTCACTGTTGAGGTTGAAGGTTCTCGCGGTGGGTTTATAGGACCAAGGCAGGATAACGGGTCTGAAGCACCAATGAGTGAAATCAAACCACGTTTTGACAGTGATGACTATGACCCTGTTGCACTGAAAACTTATAAACAAGAAGTGTTCATACAACCACAGTGGTCAAAAGGTGGTGGGGTTCGTATTGAACAACGTGCACCTTTGCCGATGGCAATACTTTCGGTAATTCCACAAATTGATGTAGGTGGTAACTAATGATTCAATGGGTGAAGCCAACAGTGGAGCTGGTTGAGTCCATTGCTAATGACATGCGACAAGCTGATGCTGAAGAAGTGTGGGCATCAAACCATCACACACCATTAGAGTCGATGATGAAAGGTTGGCAGTTGTCTGACGTTTCAACAATAGCAATAGATGACAACGGTGAACCACTGGTGATGATTGGTCTGGTTAAACGTGACATGTTGACCGGTTCAGGTGTCGTGTGGATGCTCGGTGCTAATAGCGCGATGAAGCATAAAAAAGAATTCTTTCGTCAGACTAAACCTATCATTGATGAAATGCTGACTATATGCCCACGATTGTGTAACATGGTGCATAGTAAGAACACGAACAGTATTCTATGGTTGAAGTGGTTAGGGTTTACAATTGACGATCCAATACCACATGGTCCTGATGACGAACTGTTTCATCGATTTCATTTAGAGGGGACACGCTGATGTGCGAACCAACTACGATAATGGCAGCAGTTGCAGTTGTCTCTGCTGCATTTACTGCTAACCAGCAAGTTAAACAAGGTAAGTTTCAAAAGGCTACTGCTGACTACAATGCACGAGTAGCGGAGAATGAGGCTGAAGAGACTCGTAATGCAGGTGTTGAGCGTGAGAACATTCAACGTCGTAAGACTGCTGAGTTGTTATCTAAGCAGCGTGCACAACTTGGTGCAGGGAATATTGACCTGACATCAGGATCAGCATTACAACTACAAGAAGAAACTGTTGCACTTGGTGAAGCTGATGCTTTACGTATTCGTAGCAATTTCGCGAACCAAGCATCTTCATTAGATACAGGTGCAGCATTGACAACCAGTCAAGGTGAGTTTGCTGAGTCAGCAGGTAAAAGTGCTGCAACAGGTACATTGTTACAAGCAACTTCAACGGTGTTAGGTACAGGTGTCGCTGATAAATGGTTCACACCATCAAGTGCTGCTGTTACTAATCAAGCAAGTTCACTGGATATAAACAACGCATTAGTAGGACCTTAATCATGCCTAAAGTCGCAACTTATGGACCTCAACAGGTTCGCACCAATGTCACCAGACAACCACGTGCTGATGCTTCAGCAGGTAATGCTGTATTCCGTTCTAACATTCAAGCTGCACAAGGTCTTGCATCGGTGGGTAGTGCTGTTGCACAGGTCACTCAACGTATTGACACCACATCTGCTGAAGAAGCATTGGTGGCGTTTGAACGCGATAAGAATCAGTTATTCTTTAATCCTGAAAATGGTTACTTTAACACTCAGGGTAAGAATGCTTTTGACAATGCCAATGCTGCAAACAAGTCACTTGAAGAATTGAAGAAACAATATGGTAAATCATTAGGTTCTAATGCTAAGTCAATGTTTGACAAGTCTGCGGATTTACATATCACTCGTAGTCAGGCTGACATTGCACGTCATTCAGCTAAAGGGTTGAAGTCGTGGGAAGTTGCCACCATCAGATCACAAGTTGAGAACACCGTTGAGAATGCTTCATTGTATTGGAATCAACCTGATAAGTTAGCAGTTCAGAACGCACTAGGTCGTCAAGCGGTGATTGATGCTGCTGAACTTGAAGGTATCGGTGCTGAAGCAACTAATGAACGGTTGCAGACCTATGACTCATCATTCGCCAAAACAGCTATTACATCGGCTATCAGTAGCAGTGCTGAAGAAGGTACTGCAATGTTAGAAAAGCATGGTGCACGACTTGAAGGTCCTGACAAAGTTAAACTTGAGAAAGATATTGCTGCTAAAGCTAAAGCTGAGAAAATTCAATCTGACTCACAGCAAGCCATTGTTGCCGGTACTAAGTTAGTTGATACCTATGACAGTCGTGAAGAAGTACGTGAGCAGGTTAACCAGATTGAAGATCCTGAACTTCGTAAGAAAACGATGACTGAAGCTATGCGTCAGTTTAACCTGAAGAAGCAGGGTGAGAGTGAAGCACAGACTGAAGCATTTGAACGTGCTGAGTCTCATATCATTGAAGGTGGTTCTGCTGAGACATTCCAAGCAACTGATCCTGAAGGATGGGGGCGTCTGAGTACTAAACAGAAAAGTAGCATTGACTCAGGTAAAGCAATCATCACTGACTGGAATAAATATTCTGACCTGATGATGTTACCTAAAGCTGAGTTGTCTAAAATCAACCCGACTGAACACTTTTCTGAACTTGCACCTGCTGAACGTAAAAGTCTGGTGAGCGCAGTTAAAAGCGCAGGTGGCACTGGTACGTCGTCTGACAAAGTTGACCACCAGATAGGTCGTACTCGCAGTTCACAGACCACCAATGCTATTGAGCAGATGCTAGGTAAGAAAACTAAATGGAACGATGAGAAGCGCAACCAAGCTGATGCATTCTATGACTTATTAGACGGTGAAGTTCAGTACCGTGAAAGTGAAAAAGGTAGCAAGTTGTCATCAGAAGAATTCACGAATGTGTTGTCAGATTTAACTCGTGAGGTTACTATTGAGAGAAGTGCATTTGGTATAGATTTCCTAGCACCAGATGTAGAACAAAATGTTACAGAGATACCACCTGAAAATGTAAGAACATTAAGTAAATTCTTACGCGACAATGGGGTCCCAGTAACTGCTGATAACTTACTCAAAGCGCAACGACAAGCGAGTCAATAATGCCTGATTTAGACCTTAGTAAAATAGACCTTGGTGGTTTCGGATTAAATGAAGACGATCAACAGCAGACGCAGTTGAACTCTAATATGACAGAAGCTGTCAAGGTTAACCCTGACCAACATGCACAGACTACTAAACTAAGCAAAGAGTCTGGTGTACCTGAGTTCGCTGTACAATCTAACCCTGAACAAATTCAACAGAAGCTGAAGCTTGACAAGATTAATCTTGAAGGTATGACACAACGTGCACCAAAGACTTCTAAGTTTCTCACTACTGATGTGAACAATTCTGTCATTGCACAAGAAGACGTGATCAGTAACTTACTTGAAGGTATTGAAAAAACATTCGACGGTATGGGTCGCTCAATCGGTATAGGTTTCGACATTCAAGGTCGTGGTCTTACAACTGCTGCAATTGAGTCAACATCAGATAGAATTCAAGACTTGATACCTGCTACTGCGATGCCTATGGGCATGGAATCTTTTGCTGCTGATATGTCACGTGACCTTGCTGCTGACTTCGGTATTGAAACTGATGAACAACTTGCAACTGCTAAAGAAGAAACCAGTGATCGACTCATTGGTGAAATTCAAACACTACAAAAAGAACGTCAATCATTAACACCTGAAGACATGAACATTGTTCAAGAAGGTGTGCGTGCAGGTGTTGAGTCACTTGCTAACATGGCCCCAGGTCTTGCATTAACTGTTTTGTCAGGTGGTCGTACGGCACCGTTACTTGTCACCATTGGTGCACAGACATTCGCAGGGTCATATGGTGAAGGTCGTGCTGAAGGTTTGACTGTTGAAGAAGCGCGATGGTTTGCCACCATTGATGCAGCTATCGAAGTGGGTACTGAGTTATTACCAACGAAAACAATTGAAACAATTTTAACAGGTAAGAGTAAAGGATTAACTAAATCAGCATTGAAATTCGCAGTACAAGAGATGGGTACTGAGCAACTTGCTACTGCATTGCAGACAGTCAACTCATACATGTTCGGTTTAGATAAAGAACTTGAGAATGCTGAAACAGCAGAAGATATGATCAACATTCAACTGCGTCGTCAAGCGGTCACTGCCATTGCTACTGTTGTGGCTGGTGGTGCACAGATTGGTGCTGCAACTGCTGTCAATAAGACAATTAATAAGTTGACTCAGACTGAGCAAGAACAAGCAACTCAAGGCGATATTGAGCAACGTAACATTGATAAGTTAAGTGCTGACTCAGTTAAGTCTAAGCTGCGAGAACGTGACGTTGAGTCATTCAAGCAATTCATTCGTGAAGCAGATGGTGAGAATAATACTCACGTATTCATTGATGGTGTTCAGACTTCATTATTCCTACAAAGTAAAACACGTGAAGAGATTGATGCTGATCCTGCATTGAAAGCACTTGCTAATGCTGCACGTGAGTCTCGCGCCACGGGTGCTGATGTCGCGGTTCCCGTTGATGAGTTCATGGGTGACATTGCTGGTACTGAAGCAGCTACTGAGTTACGTGAACACATGACGATGAGTGATGAAACAGTTTCACCATTCCGTCAAGAGCAACATGAGGTTGAAACTAAAGCTTACGTTGAAACCTTAATGGGTGAAGCACAGGAAAACGCGTCACAGTACGTTGAAGCTCAAGAAATCTACACCACTGTTCGTGATCAACTGATTGACACTGGTGCAGTGAATGCTGCTAATGCTTCAATCATGGCTCAAGTTGTTCCTGCATGGGCAACAGCTCAAGCTGCACGTAGTGGTAAAACAGTTCAACAAGTTTACACTGATGCAGGTTTAACCATTGAAGGTCCCCAGACTGGTGAGCTTTCCCGACTTGAAGGTGAGCAGGTGTTGACTCAGGATGCTGTTGATGACGCGAACCTAGTTGTAACTCATAACCTTTCATCGGAAAACATTCTTGCTGCTGCTGACCTTGGTGGTTTGGCTGCACCGTCGATTGCTACTATCCGCACTGATGTCAGTGACTTTGATGCGTTTGGTGAAGTGTCATTACTTGCTGACCCGTCGCTACTTGAATCAGATAAAGCACGTAATTTCGATGCTGACATATATTCACCACGTCAACCACGTCCTACCTATGACATTGATCAAAAGAAATTCAATGAACTTGATGCACAGATGGGTGATGCTCGTGATCTTAATCTAAGTAAACCCGACATCAACTCATTAGCAGATGGTACTGGTGCTGATAACCTTCAACGTTCAACTGCTGTTCAATATTTATGGTTACAAGAGCAAGGTAAAGCACCGAAACTTAAAAACAAGAAGATTGATGCAACTGTCAAGAAAGCTGCAAAGCTTGACAAAATTGATGCACGTGATCCTAAGTTCCAAAAAGTTGCTAAAGAACATTACACCAAAATGCTGAAAGCTGTTGAAGCTGCTGACCCTGGTCGTGTTGAACGTTACAGTGGTTTCTGGTTTCTTGAGAATGGTGAAGTTATACCAGGTAAACTGTTTGACTTTGAATCAGAAGTACGTCGTTTCAAACAACAAGGTGCAACTGATACTCACCAACTGCGTTCTGACATCGATAAAAAGATGCGTGTTCAGAAGACTCGTGATGAGTATGACCAATGGGTGACAGACAAGTTCAATGACATGGTCAATGGTAAGAAGCTGTTCAAAGGTTTCTCACCAAGTGGTAACAAGAAGTACGTCGATTATAATATGCAAAGTGTTGTCAAGGAGATGACACAGAAACTTCAAGCTGGTGAAGCATCATTCTACGGTGTTGGTACAGTTCGTTCTGCTTTCGCTAATGAGATGAAAACCATTAAACAGGTTCAAGCACGACGTGATGAGATTGTCAGTGAAGCTGAGATGACTGAAGTCAAACAAGAGTCTGCTGATGTTTTCGAGGAAGTGCTTGAGAAGTTGAAACCATTCTACAAGTTTGATGCTGATAGTTGGGGTTATGCTGACGATGCAGGTACTGCAATCACTGAAGGTCGTAAAGGGTTGAATGAAGCATTTAACGTGACACCTGAAGTACGTGAGATTGTTGACGACTTCACTGAGTACCTTAGTGCTTTACCATCAAGTTACTTTGAAACTAAGATCCAACGCGCTGTTGGTTTTGAAGAGTTCAACACTGCTGTTGTACCTAAAGGTATGAACAAAAATGCATTACAAGTATTGAAAGATGCAGGGTTGAAGATTAAAACTTATGACTCATCAGGTAAAGGTAAAACACGCCAGCAAGTTATCAGTGAGCAGAAAAAACTATTATTCCAAAAGAAACCGGACACTGGTGTTGCTCGTGGTTACTATGACCCTGAAAACAGCATTATCAGACTGACTGAATCTGCTGACCTGTCAACATTTCTTCATGAGTTTGCACATTTCATGTATGAGATGGAAGCGTCAGGTAACACTGACATGAATGAAAGCATCAACAACTGGTACAAGCGTAATGCTGAAGATGTTGCTGCTGAAGCAAATAAATATTTAGGTAATGAATTTGATGCACTGAAGCAGTCACAGGTAGAATCAACTGACCAACGTAAAGAACGCGCACGTGAGCAAGGTTTTGATGTTGATACTACCCTTTACCACGGTACTCCCCGTGATGTTAAAGAATTCAGAGTTGACAAAATAGGTTCAACTTCTGACGAAGGGTATCATGGTGCAGGTTTTTATTTTTCGGAAAACAAAGCTTATGCAAGTTCTTATGCAGGTAAATATCGTGGTACACCGAATGTAATACCTGTTTATTTAAAATCAGAAAAACCGTTTGTTCGTGCAAGTAGTGCCACACATGGTATTGACTGGCGTAATGCTGCCAAAGAACAATATGCTGAAATTGGTATTGATGTTGATACATCAGCGAGTGAACGCACTAGGTTACTACAAGAAGCAGGTTATGATTCTTTAATCATCCATGAGTTAGATGAAGACGGTGATAAAAGAATATTCGAACAGGTGATGTTTGACCCTAAAAATATCAGGTCCGTTAATGCTCAATTCAAGGATGCAGAATCTGCTGACTTATTAGCACAATCACAACAACCACCTGACGGTATACAAGGGTCAATCACTGAAGCTGATGTGGTGAACTTCCTTGATACAGGTTCATCAGGTAACACTGATAAAGATGCTGCGGTTCGTCGTGCGGTACATGAGCAGTTTGCTCGTGGCTTTGAAACGTATTTGATGGAAGGTAAAGCACCAAGTGTTGAACTGCGTAATGCATTCAGAACATTTGCACGTTGGCTTGCACGCATTTACCAAGCATTACGTGGTGACTTGAATGTGAACCTTGATAATGAGATGCGTCAAGTATTTGACAGATTACTAGCAACTGAAGAACAGATTGCTGCTGCTGAGTCACGTGCACGAGTTGAACCAATGTTCACCGATGCTGCTATGGCAGGTATGACTGAAGAAGAGTTCAGCAATTATCAGCAACGTCAGGAAAAAGTTAAAGACGTTCAGACTGAAACATTGCGCGATAAGCTGATCCAACAAATGATACGCATCAACATGAAGTGGTGGAAAGAAGAATCTGCTGACCTAGTTGATGAAGAGATGGACCGTTTAAGTAAAGAACGTGTGTATGCAACAATGAACACGTTGAAGCACGTCGCACCAACTGGTGACATTGAACTGAAAATTGAAACATCTAAACAAGAAATCATTGAAGCTGAAAAGCAAATTAAAAAGCTGAAAAAAGATAACGACACCATTGGTAAATTCATTGCTAAAAAAGGTGGGTTGAACCGTGAGTCAATGGAAGCAGAGGGTGTTGATCCTGCTGAGTTCAAAAAACGCGGTGGTGTATTTGGTAAACCATTATTCCCTAAGACTGGTGGTCTGACTGCTGACGGTGTTGCAGAATTGTTGCATGAAGAAGGTATTATCACTGACTTTGATGCTAATGAAGCATTAGATGTAATCAATGACATGCTTTTTGAAGACACTCGGTTTGTTGACAGTCAAGTTGAAGGTGAAATTGACTCACTAGAAAATGCAATATCACAAAATGAACAACAGTTGCAAGAGTCTGAAACTGACCTACAAACAGTTAACATCAAGCTTGATCACGCTACTGTGAAAGAGATGACTGGTGAAGAACGTACTGACAAGCTAGGTCGCAAGTCTGTTCGTGTATCTGATAAGTTCCGTGGTATGACTGCTAAAGGTCAGAAAGGTGTTCACCCAGACGAAGCTGCTGCATACTTTGGTTACAGTTCTGGTGCTGAGATGTTGAATGATATTTTAGCTGCACCACCATTGAAAGAAACTGCTGAGTCAAATGCTCAAGATATTATGTTCACTAGACATGGTGATATATTCACCGATGGTACGATTGAGCAACAAGCTGATGAAGCAGTGCAGAATGAAGAACGTGGTAAGTTGATTCTTCATGAGTTGAAGATACTTGCACGTGGTACAAGTCAACGTAGTCTTGACCGTCAGACAATGAAGTCGATTGCTGCTGAACGTATTGGTAACTTATCATTCAGAGAAATTCACCCTGGTAAATATCGCAAGGCTGAGATTCGTGCTGCACAAGAAGCTGCACGCATGTTGGCTGAAGGTAATAAAGAAGGTGCTGCACAAGCTAAAGCACGTCAAGCATTAAACTACTACCTTGGTATGGAAGCAACGACAGCGAAGAATGACACCGTGAAAATCGTTGACCGTATGAATCGTTACAACAAGAAAAAAGTACGTGAAGAAATTCAAAAAGCGGAAGGTGGTTACTGGGAACAGATAGTCAAGGTACTTGAACGGTTCGAGTTCAGAAAATCTGCAACACTAGGTTCTGTTGATCAAGTTAACCAAGACATTAATACCTGGGCTGCTGAACGCATGGACACTCACGGTGATGGTCTAGTATTGGCTAACGTGGTGTTGAACGAGTCTTATGTTACCCATTGGAAAAATGTTGCTTATAGTGATTTACAGGGCATCAATGACTCAGTGAAGAACATCGAACATGTTGCACGTTACTCGAACAAACTCACTCGTATGGGTGAAGAAATCGAATATAACAAACTGGTTGAGAAACTTGTCACCACTGCTGCTGAAACTGGTACAGGTCGATTCAAAAAGAGTGCAAGTGTTGCTGATGACTTAACTTGGATTGAACGCAAGGGTCGATGGGCAATGGGTCAAATGACTAAGATTCCTTATATGATGTCATGGATGGATGGAATGGATCGAGTGGGTACATGGTTCACCACATTCTCACAACCGATGACTGATGCATATAATGCTGAATTAGAAATGTTTGAAGAAGTTGGTAAGCCGGTCACTGACATGATCAAGAACAGAAGCAAGGAAGATGAGAAGCGTCACAATACCACATTCTTCATACCTGAAATCAAAGGTACAGCAGGTGGTACTCACACCGGTAACTTGAAAGGTCATGAGATTATTGCAGTTGCATTGAACACTGGTAACGAAGGTAATTTGAAAAAGTTATTACTCGGTGAAGGTTGGGCGAAAGAAGATGGTAACGATATAAATTTACAGAATGCTCAGTTGCAAGCTGTGCTGAAGCACATGACTAAATCAGACTGGCAGATGGTTCAGAAGATTTGGGATCAGATTGATATTCTTTACCCGAAACTTGCTGAAGTGCATCGTCGCACCACTGGACTTGTACCACCTAAAGTTGAAGCTACACCGGTTGAAACTGAACACGGTACATTTAAAGGTGGTTATTACCCTGTTAAGTATGACCCAACTCGTGACAATAAAGCTGCTGAGTTTGAAGAACGTAAAGAAGCTGAAGTGGGTTCAATGTTTGCCAGTAACGCCAGCATACAAGCATCGGTGAACACTGGATCAACAAATGAGCGTACAGGTTACTTTGCACCAATTCACTTGACACTGAATGTAGTTCCTAATCATATACAAGAAACAATTCACTATATCACTCACCATGATGCAGTACGTGAAGTGAACAGATTACTACGTGACCCACGTGTAAAAGATGCAGTGACTGAGAAACTAGGCCCTGAAGAATTTGCACAACTTAAACCGTGGTTGAATGATATTGCTAAAGATGGTCGCAATGCACCTAATAAATCGATTGTAGATGCGATGTTCAACAGGTTACGTTTAGGTACTACACTCGGTGTAATGGGTTTCAAAGCATCAACTGGTATCATTCAGATAAGTGGTCTGTCTAACACCATTGCTGAAGTGGGTATGAAGCCTGTAATGCAATCAATGCGTACAATACTTGGTAGTGTTGACAGCATGAGAAGTGCGTGGGAGTTCGCCACTGAGAAGTCTAAAGTGTTGAAGCATCGTACTAAGACAATGGATCGTGAATTGATGAATGCAATGCAACAGCTCGAAAGTAAACGTGGTGTATTTGCAGCCATTCAAGAAGCTTCAATGAAACACATTGCACTGATTCAAACTTACATGGTTGATTTACCATCATGGCACGCTGCATACATTAAAGAGCTTGGTGAGTCTGGTGATGAAAAGAAAGCGTTTCAGTATGCTGACTGGGTGATTGAGAATGTTCAAGGTTCAGGTGTGACTAAAGACATGGCTGGTCTGATGCGTAATCAAACTAAGACACATACGATATTCACCATGTTCATGACATTCTTCAGTGCATTGTGGAACTTGCAACGTGACCTAGTTAAAGGTGCACAGTCTGGTAAATACTCAACTACCACTGTTGCAGCTAAAGCAATGTTCTTGTTCACCATACCTGTATTATTCGAGATGATGATGCGTGGTGAGTTTGCGAAAGAAGACCAAGAACCTGAAGAATTGTTACAGGAAACACTGACTAAAGTTGCACTACCCGATTGCATCAATACCTTTTGTACGTGATGCAGCTAATGGGTTATTCAGTGGTTATCAGTACAATGCTTCACCGGTTACATCAATCGTTGAGCAAGGGTTGCAAGGTTTGAAAGGTGGTGGTAAAGCGGTACTTACCGACGGTGAGTTGACGAAAGGTCAAATTAAATCAATTAGTAAATTAGTTGGTGCTGGTGCAGGTATACCAGGTACAGGTCAAGCGTGGGCAACCGGTGAACATTTGTATGAGGTACTTGCTGAAGGTGAAGAGTTTACTACTCATCAGTTCTTATTTGGTCCTGAGCGTAAGTAATGATAGACTTTAGAAATTATATATTGGAGTGTCACTATGACTGTTAATACCACAAAAATCACATCAGGACCTTATGCCGGTAACGGTATAGCAGATACATTCAGTTACACATTCAAGGTGGCTGATAAAACACAACTTAGTGTTTATGAAACAGATACGCAAGGGTTGCAAACATTACTTACTGTTGATACACATTATACTGTTGCAGGTGTTGGTGATGACAGTGGTGGTATTATCACACGTGTTGCAGGTGCTTTACCTACTGGACACGAATGGTATATTCGATCCAACTACAAAGAAACTCAGTTAACTGCATTTACATCTCAAGGACCATTTTTCCCTGACACACATGAAGATGCGATGGATAAACTGACATTCTTAATTCAACAGTTACTTGATGAAAAAGACAGAAGTCCTTCAGTTAGTACATCTTACAGTGGTCCTTTGCCTTTAACACTTGATGACCCAATTAGTCAGAGTTTAATACGCTGGAAAGCAGACTTGACAGGTTTTGAGAACGTGAACCTGTCTGAGTTAAGTCCCGACATCATATCAAGTGATTCAGTGGTTTACTCATTCAATGATATAACTGACCTGACAGCAGTTGGTATGAGTAAAGTCACACCAGTGATGATTGACTCTGCTGGTAAGATAACAGCTAAAACACAAGAGAACAGTGCTGATACAGGTTTCGGTGGTGCTGACCACGTGTTGACAAAAAGAAGTATTATCAGAAGTGAAAAGAATGAACCGACGTGGGAACCTACCGGTGGAGATTCACAGTATCTTTATGGTGGTCAAGCAAGTGATGCTGATCCATATGTATCATTAGAATTGAATTTACCAAACAGATACCGTGGTGAAACAAGAGACATATTAAGAACTTTCGGTGTAAGTCAGAACGTTGTTGTAGAAGCTGAACAGTGCATGCTTGAGAAATTAAGAACTGATTTCCTTGAATTTGCTGTCTATACACCGATGTCAAATGACGGTCGTTTCTGGCATCGTTGGCTATTCACCAATAGATTCAACGTGACCAATGATGGTGCACCACGCATGATCAACTGCTCATTAGCAGGTCTGAACCCTTCAAACCCTGTTGTGAGAACACCAGCGAACAATGTAAGTGAAACAACAGGTACGGCAACAACAGTGACTAAAGCGAGTGCTGATGCTGTTCAAGTTGGTACGTGGTCTGCACCTGCTGTTGTATTGACTACCAGTGATGTTAGTTGGTCTGCAACAATCGGTGATACTTGTACTTATACAATCACAGGTGTTGAACGTTTGCACTTACGTGGGTTATATGCAGGTAACGGTGGTATCGGTAAAATTACAATTACTGAGAGCGCAGTTGAAATAGATGAAGCAAACTACCTGTTACCAAGTGACCATTTAGTTAACTTTATTTCAACCGCTACTGGTAACACTACAATGCACATACCGTTAGCTGACGGTCTTGATACAGCTAAAACTTATGTTGTAGAGATTGAAGTTGATACAACAAACCCTGGTGCTAATCGAGTGTATCAAGCAGGTTTACTTGGTTATGACGACATAGCATTTAATGCTGTGGGTATTCACGGTATTGTTCTTGATGCGTCACTCGGTGGTCAAACCAATTCAATGAGTGTTACATCTGGTACTACTGCTGTTTATGCTTTCACCGATGTGACTAAAGTCGTATGGTCGTATGTTGAAACTAATGTGGCATCAATTGCTGAGTTCACTGTATACGATTCGACTGGTACAGAAATAACTGAATATCAGAATCAGACTTTAGATATGTACGGTGTCGGTTCAACTGCTAAAAACGAAGTTATTGCTACAAACTTGGTTAAAGGTGATTACTATTTACATGTGAAAAATGGTAAGACTAAAAATGCGTCAAGCACTGCGCATCGTTATTATGATTTCGGTGTTATAGGGTATGATCAGAACTTAGCAGGTGTAATCGGTGTTGATCAGTTTGATGATTTTGACATGCCTAAAATTGTTCAAGATCCTAACAATGATAGTGGTCAAGGTACTGAGTATATGTTGATCGGTTCTGGTAATTTGGAAATGGCTATAGGTGTCAGGAAAACAACAGAACCTGCTGGTGATGAAGAGTTCCTTGGTGGTATTCATGGGAACGAAACCACACCTGTTCCGGTGTTCTATGCAAACAATGCAGTGATCGATTTTGCAGGTGGTGCACAGTTTGACACCTGGTTAGCAAAAGATTTCAGAATTGAATTTACAACCACATTATCATTTGCTGTTGATTCTAGTAACTTCTGTACAGTTGATTATACTTTTTCATTCAGTCAATCAGGTTATGGTGTAACTACTACGAAGACCACACTCGCTGACAGTTACGTTCATGATGAATTTACTATCATGCTTAACTCACCAAACACTGACACTTCACAGGGTATTAGACAACCCCAAGGTTTATCTGTTGGTGGTGGGTTCAAACATGTTGCTGCTGATCAGAATTATGTTATTGACCAATTTGATAACGGTGGTACTTTCATACCACAACTTCAGGAAAGTGTTGCATTTATTAATGATGAATATGCAGCTATTGCATCATATACAACAGCACTTGATGGTAGTGTGTTCAATTACCCACCGTATGATGTTGGCAGAGACAACTGTTTGATTCAAGATAGAACTGACCGAACTGTTAAATTTTACACAAGAGCATTCAGTGGTAATGATGCTGCTGGTGTTCTAGTTCCGGCTGGTGAGTCATGGACACACGACAAAATGTATCGTGTCCATAAAGGTAACTATAAACTTGCATTTGGTATAAAGGGGTAATCTATGATCACAGCATTAATATCAACTGTCACCGGTTTAATATCCGGTACGGTTCCCAACCTTTTAAAAGAGTGGGGTGCAGGTCGTGAGCATGATCGAGAGATGCAGATGCTTGAGAAGCAGACTGAACTTCAATTGCGTATCGCTGAGAAGGAGGGTGAGACACGTGTTGCTGAGATGGACCGTGAGGTTGACATTGCAGCTTATGATGCTCAGTCAAAGATTGCTAAAGCTAGTCTGAAAAGCATAGGTATCAACTGGGTTGACGCATGGAATGCAGCAATGCGACCTTTTGCTGTCACCATAATTATCACACTGTTTGCAGTCATGGCTTCGTTCTACACTTACGCAGTGTTGAGTTCAGTCGAGTCACTTGATGACACCAGGCAAGCAGTTGACTTGTTGTGGGGTTCACTCATCGGTGAAGCTATTCAAGCAGTATTAGGTTTCTTGTTTGGCTATAGGTCTGCACGAAAATGATCAAGGAAGGGGTTGACTTAGTTACATTGTTTGAGGGGTATTCATCTACCCCTTATCGCTGTGCTGCTGGTGTGTGGACTATTG
>Ga0070747_1000217_pt1 | contig 29423 bp, 30 predicted proteins | sample VirMetDEL_Mar_31_FD_77321 | JGI IMG/M metagenome (GOLD analysis project Ga0070747, IMG submission 77321) | Aqueous microbial communities from the Delaware River and Bay under freshwater to marine salinity gradient to study organic matter... | ecosystem: Environmental > Aquatic > Marine > Coastal... | reverse complement strand
CTTAAATCATTTCTATGATGTAAATGAACAAGTTAGACTAAGTTCCGTTGCTTATTGGAGTGGTGGTTCAGGTGGTGGAACTGGAACTTATGGTAGTGTTTCAAGAGCTCCTGCTATTGAAGGAAACTCTTGGTATGCAAGTTCACCTTGGATATGGGATTGGAATGCTGAGATTGCTCAGAACTCTGCTAATGTAGATTCTGGTTTCTCTGCTACCGAAAACCGTTCAACAGGTATTCTTCGTAACTCAATCAATAGACAAAATACACTTGGATTAATTTCTAAGTTAAACTATGAAGTTAGTGATGACTTAGAGGTTCAAGTTGGTATTGATTGGCGAAGCGCTGGAATAGAACATGCTAGAGAAGTTCGTGATTTACTTGGTGGAGACTACTATGTAGATTTTGCTGATGACAATGCTCCTGATGGTAAGAAAGTTGGGTTAGGTGATATTATCGCTTACCACAACGAAACCACAGTTGATTGGTTCGGTGCTTTTCTACAAGGTAAGTATGACATCGCTAAGTTCAACTTATATGGTATGGGTGGAATATCCACTATTGGATATACTTACCAAGACCATTTCTCAGTTGATAAAGAAGTTGTTAAGGCTGATGCTATTACTACTTTCCAAGTGAAAGGTGGTGGTAGATATAACCTTGATGATAGACTATCAGCATTTGCTAATATTGGGTATGTTGAGAAACCACCAATCTTAGACAATGTGATTGATAATGATGGTAATGTTTCACAAAATCCAGATAACGAGAAATTTATTTCTAACGAAATAGGTGGAGAGTATAAAAGTGAGTTAGTTGCTATCAAAGGTAGTTACTACAACACTCAATGGAAAGATAGAAACCTTACTAAATCTGTTCAAACAGGTCAAGGTGACTCTGGCGACACAGACATCATTTATCTAACTGGTGTAAATCAAAGCCATAGTGGTTTTGAAATCGAAACTAAAGTTGCTCTTCACGAAATGGTATCATTAGATGTTGCTATTAGTGCTGGTAATTGGTATTTCGGTGGAGATGCTAATGGTGATTATACAGAGTTAGAATATAATGATGATAATCAAGTCATTGGACAAACTTCTACAGAGTATGAATATGCTCTTAAAGACTTAAAAGTTGGTGATATGCCACAGACAGCATATGTCGGTGGATTAACTATCAAACCAATCAAAGGTCTAAATGTCCAAGGTCTTTACAGATGGTATGACAATCACTATGCTGATTGGAGTCCTGATTCTCGTGAGGTTAGTGGTGATGCTGACAGAGCTCAAGTATGGAAAACTCCATCCTACGGCAAGTTAGATTTCCATCTATCTTACAAACTACCAGAATTTGCTGGTTTAAACATGACAGTTAGTGGTCATGTATTTAACGCTCTTGATGAAGTATATGTTCAAGATGCGGTTGACAATAGTAAGTATAATGGGTATGGTGACAAAGTTCACGCTTCTCATAATGCTGAAGTATTTCTTGGAACACCAAGAAACTTTAACTTAGGACTTGCTGTCAATTTCTAAAATGATAAATCAAAGGGGGATTAATTTCCCCCTTTTTATCAAAATAATCCTTGACTTGCATAGGGTTTTAGTTGTATATTTACATATAGAAAATGGGGATTTTATATCCTATAACAATCGGAGTTAGTTATATATCAAAATATTTATTACGACAGAAAAAAAGCAAAGGTTCATATTTGGGACGATGAGCTTGGATACTACACACTTCCATATAAAAGATATGCTTATGTAAGGGATAGAGCAGGAACACATATATCATTATATGGAGATAAGTTAAAAAAGATTTTTAAGTTTGATGGCGATACTCCGAATTTATTTGAATCCGATGTTCCGCCTGAAACAAGAGTGTTAGTCGATCAATATAAGGATTCAGAAGAACTATCAAGCAACCACCGTATTATGATGATTGATATTGAGGTAGAAGTTACAGAAGGATTCCCTGAACCATCGGAAGCTAAAAATAAGATTACATCTATTGCAATACACGACTCAAAAGATGATTTATACTATGCGTTTGCATTAGATGAAAAAAATAGATTGACATTGGAATCAAAAGATAATATTATTATACAGAGATTTGATGATGAATTTAGTCTACTTCAGGCATTTTTTCAAAGGTATTTGCAAATTAAGCCAACTATATTAACAGGTTGGAATATGGATTCATTTGATATGCCTTACCTCTACAATAGAGCTTGTAAGGTTGTCGGAAGTAATGTTGCTGATATGTTATCTCCTATTCAAGAAGTTCATTGGAATAAACATAGAGCCAGGTATCTCTTTGCTGGTGTTAGTTGTTTGGATTACTTGGGGCTGTATAAGCTATTTACTTATACTCAGCTATCGTCTTATAGATTAGATGCTGTTGCTGAATTTGAGTTGGGTGAGAACAAAATAGAATACAGCGGAACGCTAACAGATTTATATGAAAATGATTTAAACAAATACATAGAATATAACATTCATGATGTCAGGCTGGTAAAGAGAATGCATGACAAATTAGACTTTATCGATATGGCTAGAGGTGTATGTCACGTAGGTCATGTTCCTTATGAGGATGTATTCTTTTCTTCTCGATATTTAGAGGGTGCTATTTTAGTTTATCTAAAAAACTTAGGTATAGTAGCTCCTAATAAACCAACAAGACCAAATATGAATAGCGAAGATAAGTTTATAGGTGCTTATGTTCAACCACCACAGAGAGGAAAGCACGATTGGGTATTTGATTTAGATATTACATCGATGTATCCATCAGTTATTATGTCTTTGAATATATCACCTGAAACAAAGATGGGTAAATTGAGTGGGTGGAATTCAGAAGAGTTTATGAAAGGAACTAAAAAAACATATACTCTTATGCAAAATGATAAGGAGATGGGCAAGCTTACAGAGACAGAACTAAAAGATTTCTTTGAAAACAATAAAGTTTCTGTATCCTCAAATGGTGTTCTGTATCGTAGTGATAAGAAAGGTTTGATTCCAGCCCTATTAGAGAAGTGGTTCGATACTCGTGTGGAGTATAGAAAGCTGATGAAGAAGTTTGGTGATGCTGGTGATAATGAAAAATATACATACTTCAAAAGTCGTCAGTTGATTCAAAAGGTGGTGCTAAACTCTCTTTATGGTGTGTTGGGTTTACCTGTATTTCGTTTCTATGACTTAGATAATGCTGAGGCTACAACACTTACAGGTCAAGAGCTGATTAAGTTTACTAAGAAGATTGGTAATCACTTCTATAACAAAGAGCTCGGTGATGATAAAGATTATTGTATCTATATAGATACAGATTCAGTATTCTATTCTGCTCTTCCATTGGTTAAGAAAAGGTTTCCTACTATGGACTTCGATAGTGAGACTATGATGAGTAAGAGGATATTGGATGTTGCTGATGAAATGCAACTCTTTTTAAATAAGTCTTACGATTACTTTGCTAAAAAGTTCTTAAACTTAGATATTCATAGATTTGAAATAAAGCAGGAGCTGATAGCTAAATCAGGCTTATTCATTGTTAAGAAGCGATATGGTATGAAGATTATCAACGATAATGGAGTTAAGGTAAACAAACTTCATGTAAAAGGTTTGGACTTAGTTCGTAGTAACTTTCCAAAAGCTATGGGTGAACTGCTAAAGAGTGTGTTGGAAGATATTCTGGCTACTGTTCCAAAGGATAAGATAGATGAAAGGATTATAAACTTCAAAGAATCTATGAAATTATTGAATTTTGATAGGATAGCTATGCCGACAGGCGTAAAGAACCTAAAGAAGTATTCAGATGGTAAGAAGGGTAAGTTTACAAACTTTGCTAAGGGTTCGCCTGCGCATGTTAAAGCTGCTATAACCTATAATGATTTGATTAGTTACTTTGGCTTGACTAAAAGGTATGAGAAGATAACCTCATCAGAAAAAATAAGATGGGTGTATCTTAAACAGAATGAATTAGGATTGGATTCGTGCGGTTACAAAGGATATGAAGATCCGCCGCAAATAATAGACTTTATCAAAAAGCATATAGATTACAAAAAGATGTATGCTCAGATGCTAGAGAAGAAGATTATGATGTTTTATGAAACTCTAAAGTGGGATGAGCCGGTAAATAAAAAGACATCAATGGAAAGATTTTTTTGATTTTGAGAATAATCGTAGATATATATGTATATACTACTTAACATAAGGAGAATGGTTATATGAATAAACATTCATTAAATAGGTTTATTGAAAAATATTATCTTGGTGGGAACTGCTCGTCAGTTGTTATTAAGAGTGATGGAGATAAATTAAGCACTCGTTTCATTACAGGCGATAAGAATTTGCTTGGTGAACTAACAATGTCAGATTGGAAATTTGATGCAGCCGATTTAGGTGTTTACAACACAGAGCAGTTGGTTAAACTACTTTCAGTTATGTCTGAGAATATTTCAATGGACTTAACAAAAGCTGGGGATAAAGTTGTTTCTCTTAAAATATCAGATAGCGCATCAGATGTAAACTATATGCTTTCTGATTTATCAGTTATAAATACTCCACCTAAACTAAAGCAAATACCTGAGTTTGAGGTAAAGATAAAAGTTGATAAGTCTTTTATGAGAAAATTTGTTGCTGGTAAAGGTGCTCTGGCTGATACTGATAACTTTACAGTATTAACTGATGATAAAGGCGTAAAGGTTGTAATTGGATATGCTGAAATCAACACTAATCGTGTAACTCTTCCTGTAGAAACAGAGTCTTATGATAAAATTGATCATGTTTCCTTTAATGCTAACTTATTCAGAGATGTATTGGTCGCTAATAAAGAATGTGAGAGTGCAACATTAGAAGTTAGTTCAGGCGGTTTAGCTCGCATCAACTTTAAGATTGATGAGTATGATGCTACTTACTATTTGGTTGCTGAACAAGACGTATAATGGAAGAGTATGTAGATAAGTCTAGAGTTTCTGTGAGACCAATCTTCAAACCATTGGCTAAGGATCTTATAGAGAAATATCACTACAGCGGTAGACTTTCTTCTTGCAGGTATCCGCTTGGAATTTTTTATCAAACTGATAATGAACATAAATTCTTTGCGGAACCTGAAGAGAAACTCATAGGAGTTGCTTGTTATGGTTTTCCTGTTGGAAGAAGAGTTCTTGGTTCTATCTTCTCTGAAGAGATTTTAGAGAACAGAAACATATTAGAACTTACGAGACTCTTCATCTTTGATGGATATGGTAAGAATATTGAGTCTTTGGCATTAGGTTTATCATTCAAATGGATGAAAGATAATGCCAAAGACATTAAGGTTCTAATATCATATGCTGATCCCGAACAATCGCATGATGGTGCTATCTATCAAGCTACTAATTGGATTTATCAAGGCTGTGGTGCTTTTCAACTAGCACCTACATATTCACTCAGACTTACAGAGGATGGTGAATGGATGCACAGCCGTAGTGTGTATTCAAAATTTGGTTCTGCTGCACCTGAAAAGATGAAAAAGGCTATAGGTCATACATTTTGGTTAAAGAAAGAGGCCAGCAAACATAGATATATTTACTTCTTAGGTAATAAAAAAGAGAATAGGAAATATCATAGTGTGTTGAAACATCCACAGATGGAGTATCCTAAAAACTACAAACACGATATTGAAATAACAAAAGTAGAGGTTGAGGACGATAAATGGAAACAGTAAATAATACACTTTGGGTCGAGAAATATCGTCCAAATGAATTAGATTCTTACATAGGTAATGATCACTTAAAGAAGAAGATAGCAGTTTATTTAGAAAGTGGGGATTTACCTCATCTGCTATTATATGGTAGAGCTGGAACAGGCAAAACTACATTGGCTAAACTATTGGTTAATAATATAGAATGTGACCACATGTATATCAATGCTTCAGATGAAAATAGTGTGGATACAGTTCGCACTAAAGTGAGAGGATTTGCTTCCACCATCGGATTTAAAGATATGAAGGTGGTTATATTAGATGAATGTGATTACATTACACCTAATGCTCAAGCCGCTCTTCGTAATCTTATGGAGACTTTCTCAAAACATACGAGGTTTATATTAACCTGTAACTATGTAGAGAGAATTATTGATCCGATACAAAGTCGTTGTCAGCCATTTCAGATAGTTCCACCATCGAGAAAAGAAGTCGCTGTTCATCTTAATAATATTCTTAAACAGGAAGAAGTAGAGTTTAAGATGGATGATGTGGCTACATTAGTAAATGGTGGGTATCCTGATATTCGTAGAGTTATTAACTTTGCACAGCGTCAGATAGTTGATGGTAAGTTGGCTATTGAGCAGGATAATCTATTGGCTATTGACTTAAACATAAATGTGTTTTGTTCTCAATTAGTAAATGTATTAAAGAGTGAGAGTAAGAAAGATGCTTTTGTAACTGTAAGAAAGATGTTAGCTGATAATAAAATGTCAGACTTTGCTGAACTATTTCGTTTGTTGTATGATGAGGTAGATGATTATGGTAAAGGTCATATAGCAGAATGTATCTTAACTATCGCTAAATATCAGTTGTCAGATGCGCAAGTAGTTGATAAAGAAATCAATGCTATGGCTATGATAATTGAAATATTAAATATACTAAAGTAGGAGTAGAAATATTAAATATACTAGAGTAGGAGTAGAAATGTATTACGAAGTAGCAGTTGTATTCACAGAAGAAATACAAACAAAAAATGGTGTAAGAGAAAAGAAAACTACTAAGAATTATTTAGTAGAATGCTTTGCTGTAACTGCAGCTGAAGCTAAAATCTCAGAGTATCTTGTAAATAGTCCATTTGGATGGGAAGTAAAAGCAGTAAAGCAATCTAAGATATTAGATGTTATATCTGAGGATAGATAATGAATATGAAAGCACAAAAACCATTGGCACAGCCAAAGGCTCAAGTAGATTTGTCACAAGCAGAAACTGTCAAATGTGAAGAGTGTGATAATTATTCTTTTATTCAATCATACTTTATTAAAAGGTTGTCACCGTTAGTATCACCTACAGGTCAAGAAGCTATGGTGCCTATTCAAGTATTTAGTTGTGGTAATTGTGGAACTGTTCCAAAAAAAATGATGCCTGATGTCGAAGGCTAAAGCTAAGCCAAAGGGTATTAAGAAAAAAAGTCTGTTTGACCACATTCAAGCAGTAACATCACAACAGCATCCTAATTATTGGGATGAGATATCTGATGATGATAAAAAATCGTGGTCAAACTTTATGGTTAATAGGTTTCTTTCAATGAAAGCTGAGTGGATAGACGTGGTTAATGAAGTTCAAAGATATCCACTCAAACCAAAAGAGTTATATAAAGTCTATACAGATATTTTACCAAAGAAGAGACAGTGGCTAAAATATATCAAAGGAGATAAAGAAATGAAACATCCAAAATGGTTGTATGAAATTGTAGCTAAACACTTACAATGTAGTATAAGAGAAGCTAATGACGCAGTAGAAATGTATGAGATATCAGCAGGTGGTCAAGCAGAGTTAGCTGATATATTAGGAAAGTATGGAGTTGAACAAAGGGAGATTCGGAAGCTCGGTCTTATTAGTTAATGCCAATAAACTTTACAATAGAAGAAGTTCCTCGTAAAGCAGTTAAAAGTTTCATAGAAAAACATCACTACTCAAAAAGCATAAATGGTATCCAAAGTTATTACCACTTCGGTTTATATACCGATGGTAACTTTGGGTTACCTAAAATGGTGGGTGCTATGTTATATGGAATACCATCTATGCCAGACACAGCGGCTAAATACAATCCTATAAATCCTAAGAGGTGTATGGAGTTAAGAAGATTATGCTGTATCGATGATACACCTAAGAATACAGAAAGTTACTTTATTGCACAGACTCTTAAATGGTTAAAACAAAATACAGATATAGAGGTAGTTCTTTCTTTTGCTGACCAACATTATAATCATGCAGGCACTATCTATAAGGCTAGCAACTTTCATTATTTAGGAGAAACTGCAAAGGGTAGGATACTGATGGTAGATGGAAAAGAAGTGCATAGTAGGTCTTTAAATCAAACTCAACGACCATATGGTAGAGAGTTGAAAAAAAGATATGAAGCAGGAGATGAAAATATATTTTTTGTTGCTAGAAAACCAAAGCATATTTATACATACTATCTAAATAAAAAAATCAAAAGAGAAATAAAAAAGCTTGACTTATACAATAAAAATATGTAAATTTAAACATAGAAAAAGAGGATTATATGAGTAATATAAAAGAATCAAATACAAAAAAAGAAGTAAACTCTTACCTAACAGGTAATAATGGTGACATAGTTTCATTGATGGAGAATGAATGGCCAGAGATGACATCAGAGTTTCGTAGATTGCAGAAGGAACAATATGAATTGTTCTGTCACAAACAGCACGACTATGGTCCTGGTAATATATCCGTTGGTTCGCCACTATTAACAGAAGAGGATATTAAGTTATCACTTACTGGCCTATGGTTTAGGATGAATGATAAGATACAAAGATTAAAGACTTTATTAATGAGCAATAGAGTTAATGCTGTAGCTGATGAACCAATGGAAGATGCTTACTTAGATGTATCTAACTATGGTATTATGGCTACAATTGTAAAGAATGGTAAGTGGGGTAAGTAATGAGTTACAAACCTAAATATAAATTAGAGGTAGAAGAAGGATATTATGAGAATGATAATCTTTTACTTCTTTTTGCTCAAGTAATACTACATAGATTTTGGCATTTAATAAAGCACGGAAAGTGGACAGATTAATGAAACGAATAAGTTATAGTCAGTATTCAATGTGGGCTCAATGTCCTTACAGATGGAAGTTAGCATATGTAGAAGGTAAGCGTGAATTTACAGAATCGATACATACGCTCTTTGGAACATCAATGCATGAAGTGATACAAACATTTCTAACTGTGATGTATGAGGATACAGCAAAAGCTGCTGATGCTTTACCATTGGAAGAGATGTTAAGAATTAGAATGAAACGTAACTATGAAAATGCTATGTCAAAGAATGGTGGAGTTGAGTTTTGCACACAAGCAGATATGGTTGAGTTTTATGATCATGGGTTACTTATATTAGACTTTATCAAAAAGAGAAGAGCTCAATACTTCAGTAAGAAAGGTTATGAACTTATCGGCATAGAAGTTCCACTTGATTATGACTTACCTAATGGTATTAAGTTTATAGGTTATTTGGATGTGGTTATAAGAGATACAGTCAGAGATGTAATTAAGATATACGACATTAAGACATCTACTATGGGTTGGAACAAATGGCAGAAGGCTGATAAGTTAAAGAGTGACCAATTGTTATTATATAAACAATTCTACTCAAAGCAATTCAATCATCCGTTAGATAAGATAGAAGTTGAATACTTTATCGTGAAACGAAAGTTATATGAGAACTTAGACTTTCCACAAAAGAGAGTTCAGAAGTTTGTTCCTGCTAATGGTAAACCATCAATCAATCAGGTAACAAAAAGATTGTCAGAATTTATGGAAGAATGCTTTGATACCGAAGGAGAATATAATATCGAACATACTTATAGTAAACAGGCATCTAAGAAAAATTGTAGATATTGTGATTTCAATCAAACAGAATTCTGTGATGAAGGAGTTAAATAATGGTAAAAATAATACTGAGAATGAATTTAGCCGATTTTATAAATACCAAATATGAATCAGATGTAATTGATAGGCTTGATCTCATTTTTAAAGACTCAATAAAATTTTACTTAAAGCTATGGTATGTAGATGGCACATTGAAAGCTAGTGAATTAAAAGACTTTTTATTAAAATACGAAAGTAGGCTACACTTTAAAACAAACATAAAAGTCGGCAGTGATTTAGGAATAAATGATTTTGTTTGGTTTGACATCCTTAATAAAAATAATATATCCAATAGCAACAGAGTTAGATTTCAATATGCTTATAATCATAATTCAGATATTTTAAATGGTCTTAGCGAATTTCGTAAGTGTGCTAAATTTTGCACATCAGACAAACCACCTAAAAGAATACAGAAAAGGAATGATAATGAAAGTAGCAATCATAGGTAGTAGGAGATATGAAAATAGGAGAAGGATACAAGAATTCGTATTTAAGCTAAAAAATAAATATGGTGAAGAGTTAGAGATAGTAAGTGGTGGTCAAAAAGATGGGGCTGATGGTTTTGCAAAGAAATATGCTTTAGAATTTGATATAAAATATTCAGAGTTCCCGCCTGCTCACTATTTATTTAATCAACATTGTGTCAGAGAAAGTTTTAGATATGGTAGACCATATGCTACATGGCATTACCACGATAGAAATAAACATCTAATTGAATACTCAGATGTGGTTGTAGCCTTTACTTTAAAAGGATTGATATCAAATGGCACCGAAAGTGCCTTAAAGGAAGCTATAAAAAAAGAAAAAAAATATGTAATAATAAATTAGTTTCGACTATTTATATATATATATACGGAGGAAATGTTATGTTAAAATTAACATCCGTAAAGTTATTAGACAATCTATATAAGAAATTTAAAATAAGCAACTTAGATGATAACTTTACATTACAAAAGCTAATTAATCGCTCAATGGATTTATATGTCAATGACAATGATTTCAGAAGTCGAATAAATGAATATAAAAATCTTAAACCGAGCGGAAGCGCTCTATGAGAAAAAGCATATTGATTGCCAGTAAGCTTCACTTTGAAGCTCTTATAGAAAAACATCGTATCAATGTAGAAACTCTTTTACAAAAGGGCGTGGGTGTCGCTGAACATCCTGATATTATGGATACGATAGAAAAAGAGCTAGGAATTGTAGCTGAATATGATGATAAGCTGAATGTATTGAAAAAATATTTTATGGAAGGTGAAAATAAAAAAGAGGTTTTAAATGGCTAAGAAAAAGATTTTATTATTATCAGATGATTTGAGAATGTCATCTGGCGTAGGAACAATGTCTCGTGAATTTGTTATGGGGACATTAAAAGATTTTGATTGGGTTCAAGTTGCTGGTGCTATTAAACATCCTGAAGCTGGTAAATTCATAGACATGAACGATGCTGTTCGTCAAGAAACTGGTATAAAAGATGCTTATCTTAGAATAATACCAACCGATGGCTATGGCAATCCTGGCTTAATCAGACATGTAATAGCAACAGAAAAGCCAGATGCTATATTACATTATACAGACCCTAGATTTTGGGAATGGTTATATCAGATGGAACATGAGATAAGAATGGAAATTCCTATATTCTATTATAATATTTGGGATGATTTACCTTATCCAATGTGGAATGAACCATTTTATGAGAGCTGTGATCTGATTATGAATATATCCAAGCAAACTCACAATATTGTTAAGAATGTTCGTAAAAACGTTCCTACAAATGATTGGAATAATACCTATGTGCCACATGGTATAAACGAGCATAACTACTATCCAATCAGATGGAGTCACAAAGAATACGATGAGATGATGAAATTTAGAGGTGATATGCTTAGTTCAGCCGAAAAAGACTTTGTTGTATTTTGGAACAACAGAAACATCAGAAGAAAGTTGCCCGGTGATGTAATACTGGCTTATAAACTCTTCTGTGATATGTTACCAAAGGAACAAGCTGATAAATGTGTTCTTATAATGCATACTCAACCAAGAGATCCAAACGGAACAGATTTGCCGGCGGTGGTAGATGCTATCTGTCCGGATTATGATGTAATATTTTCAGAAGTAAAGCTAGACGATAAGAAACTTAACTTCTTATATAATATAGGAGATGTTCAACTTAATATGGCTTCTAATGAAGGATTTGGTTTAACAACTTGTGAAGCTTTAATGGCTGGAACGCCGGTGTCGGTCAATGTTACAGGTGGGTTACAAGATCAATGTGGCTTCAAATACAAAGGAGAGTTTTTAACATATAAAGATTATAGTTGGGTTCATTCACTACACGATGATAAAAAGTGGAAGGATAACGAAGATTTGACTTGGGGTGATTGGGTTAAGCCTGTCTGGCCATCTAATAGAAGTTTGCAAGGTTCTGTTCCTACACCATATATTTTTGATGACAGGCCCCGTGCTGAAGATTTTGCTGGTGCTTTGAAAGAGTGGTATGATATTGGCGATGATAAGAGAAAAGAATGTGGCGACTTAGGTCATGAGTTTGTAATAAGCGATGATGCTATGATGAGTGCTAAAGCTATGAGTAAAAACTTCACAGATCATATGACTACAGCATTAGAAAAATGGACAAAAAGAAAACGATTTACAATTTTTAATACTTCGGAGGCAATATGAAACCACTATTGTTAGTTACAGGACCACCAGCAACCAGAAGTGGTTATGGTGCACATACGAGAGATTTAATTCATTCTTTAATTGATATGGATGAATATGATATTAAAGTAAGTTCATTACCGTGGGGTAATTGTCCAATGAATGCTTTAAATGAGCAGAATCCTAAAGATAAATTAATTATTGACAGGTTTGTGTTAGATGGTAGAGTGGAAAGACAACCCGAAATACATATTCAAGTTAGTGTTCCGAATGAATTTAATCCGATAGGAAAATACAACATTGGTATTACTGCTGGTATGGAAAGCACAGTGCCAGTTGCTCAATGGGTAGATGGTTTGAATAGAATGAATTTAAACATAGTTCCATCTAATTTTGTAAAAGAATCATTTCAAAATGTGGCATATGATAAGATAAACGAAATTACAAAAGAACCTGTAGGTCAATTAAAAGTAGAACGGCCTATGGAAGTTTTATTTGAAGGCGCGGATTTAGATGTATACAAAAAAACCAAAGAGTTTTCCAAAGAGCTAGTGGATGAAATGAGTAATATTTCTGAAAACTTCTTATTTCTGTATACAGGTCATTGGTTACAGGGAAATTTAGGTCATGACAGAAAAGATACAGGTATGTTGGTTAAGACTTTCTTAGAAACATTTAAGAATAAAAAAAATCCTCCGGCATTACTTATGAAAACGAGTGGTGCTACATTTTCTATAATGGATAGAAATGAAATACTGAAAAAGATTGAGAATATTAAGAAAACTGTTGCTAGCAAAACCTTACCTAATATTTATGTATTACATGGTGACTTAGAGGATGATGAGATGAATGAATTGTATAATCATCCAAAAGTAAAAGCGCATGTTACTTTTACGCACGGAGAAGGTTTTGGTCGTCCTTTATTAGAAGCTAGCTTATCCGAAAAGCCAATTATCGCTCCTAATTGGAGCGGTCATATAGACTTTTTAAATAAAAATAACTCTGTATTATTGCCGGGAACTTTAATAGATGTCCACCCATCTGCTATACCAAAAGATATGTTACAGCAAGGCGCCAAATGGTTTGGCGTTAACTATCAGTATGCTGGTCAGATTCTATTAAAGGTTTTTAAAGAAAATAAAAAGTATACCTTAAATGCCAAAAAAATGGCTATGTTTAATAAAGGTCAATTTTCTTTGAATGCTATGACTAAAAAGTTTAAAAATATTTTAGATAATCATCTACCTAATTTTATAGAACCACCTAAAGCAGTTGATTTAAAGTTACCTAAATTAAAAAAAGTAGGTCAAACCGATACACCTAAGATTAAATTACCAAAATTAAAGAAGGTATAATTATGGCTGAAAAGAAAACAGATTGTCCCTTATGTAAGGATTTACATAATAATTGCTTTGTAGAAACTACTGAAGTAGAAGGCTTACCATTTGAATCTTATATGTGTTTTGGTTGTGGTATGACTACTAATTCTTATTTTGCTATAGATAGTGAAAAGTTAGAAGAGATGACTAAAAATAATTCTCAGCTGATGAATGATTTAAAAATAATGGATGATGAGAGAGGCTTGGTATGGTATCCATCTGTGGTTAATATGGGAGAGAGGGGAATAATATTTCCTGATGGATTAGTTAATGACTGGCATTGGAATTACGCTAAGGTAATTGATGTTCCTGAAGATCAAAGAGAACACTTTGAAGGTCACGACAAAAGGTTAGATATAGAAGGAGCTGCCAAATTTGGTCAGTTTGAATTTATGGATGCTTGTAAGTCTATGGGAATAATATTAGAAGTAGATCCAAAAGATGCCTAAGATAAATTATAATTGGTCTAAAGTTAGCGCAGGCGACATAATTTCATTTGTATATAAAAATAAAAAGGGTAGTAGGCTTCGTAGAACTATACTTGTATTAGATGCAAAAAGAAATAACCTGATTCACGGAATACAATTGGAAGTTTCTAATATTCCAACCAATCCAGAAATAAAAAAGATATTGGAAACAGCTGGCGCTACTACAATAGTAGATGAAGATAAGAAGGTATATAGGGTGGCTTTAGATGGAGATGCAAAAGCTACTTACAGAAAGCTAAAGTCTTTGATAAAAAGGCATGGAATTTACAGAACTTATAAATACGATGTAGCTAGAAAGAGCCAAGTATCTTTAGAAGATTTAAAATTGCCAACAGGTTTTATAAAAGAGATAAAGAATGAAAATTAGTTATGGTATTACAGTTCACAATGAAGCAGAAGAACTTGAAAAATTGTTAGGAAAACTTATTCTGAGTATTGATGAAGAAGATGAAGTGATAATCTGTGTAGATGGAGATGATGAAGATGTAAAGGGTGTAATTGAATTATACTCAATAGACAGTAGAGTCATACATTACGATAGAAAACTTAATGGTAATTTTTCAGACCAAAAAAATTCAGTTATAGAAAAATCAACAGGTGATTACATTTTTCATATCGATGCTGATGAATATCCACATAAACTATTATTACTACAGATTAAAAGAATAATAGAAATGAATGATAATGTTGATTTAATTTGGATACCACGAGTAAATACAATAGATGGTATGGAACAAAGGCACATTCAAAAGTGGGGATGGAAAGTGTCAGATAAAAATTGGGTAAACTATCCTGATTATCAGGCTCGCGTATTTCGTAGAGATGAATCTATAAGATGGACAAGACCTTTGCATGAGTTTATCAATGGATGTAAAACATATGCACATTTGCCGCCACAAGAAGAATTAAGTTTATATCATCCAAAAACAATAGAAAAGCAAGAGAAACAGAATATGTTTTACAATCAAAACTTTAGTAGAGAAATGAATAGTCGGAGTAGTCTGTGATATTCTATAGAATATTGGATAATAAGTTGTATCAAGCAGGTGAAGTAGATAGGCTGGGATTTGAATTATCAGAAGGATATAGAATACCAGATGAATATCTGGAACAAAGGGAATTTACTTTGATGAGAACTTGCCACGGTTTAGGAGATTGGGGAATTGTTTCTTCAATTCCAAAACTATTAAAGGAAAAGTATCCTGATTGTAAGGTGTATTTGCCATCTGTAAAGTTATTAGAAAAGCTTTTTGGTAACCAAAAAAATCAATGGGGATCATTTGAAAATCCATTTTTAAATGTGGAGAATGTTTTTAAAAATAATCCATATGTAGATGCCTTTAAAGATTATATAGTTGGTGAAGTATTTCACGATCACTATAGAGTATATGATGCTAACAAAAAAGATATTCCGCTTGTTAGACAAATGTTAAACTTTTGGCAATTTGAAAACAATGAAATGATAGATTGTTCTCCTGAATTATATTTTTCAGATGAAGAAATAGAAAAAGGAGATGAGATAATAAAAAAGTATGTGGGCGATTCTGAATATGGTGGTCTTTTAATTACCAATCGATATGAAAGTCAGAGCGGTAGGTATGATGAAGAAACTAATAAAGAAATAATATCTTACTTTTTAAAGAAAAATAACATACCATACTTTTACTACACATACAAGCCAAAAGGTGAATTTCCTTTTGATTTCGATGGGCGTTTAGATATGAGGCATATGGATGTTAGAATGCAACTATATATCAGATCAAAGGCTAAGTTCAATATAGGTAACCATTGTGGAGTCTTAGATTGTGTGGCTGGCCAATCAAAGGTATATCAGGTTCAGAGAGTATTTCCATTAAATCAAAATAAAGTTGAAAGTGAAATTTATTTAAATAAAGAAAATTACAAATATCTTATTGACGATGATGAACTTAAAGTAGACTTGATTAAGGGTTTGCCTGATAAGTTTACTTCAAAGACGACTACATCTTTGAAATGGAAATCGGACTTTATAGACTACTTTAGAGATGACAAATTTAAAAAGGTGAAAATATTAGAAGTTGGTTCATCATTAGGACATTCTACAAGAATACTCAGTTTTTTATTCGATAGAGTTGTAGCAATAGATACATTACCTGAGAGGCACGATAGTTCAGCTAAACTAAACTATGATAGAGATAATATAGAGTATGTGTCTATGGATGTCTATGCACAAAAATGGAACTTTGAAGATGTAGATGTTGTGTTTATTGATTGTGTTCACGACTACAATCATGTAAAAAGTGATATAGAAAATTCCTTAAAATTTGGCAAAGGAACAATAATTGCTTTTGATGACTATGGATTATTTCCAGAACTTAAAAAAGCAATTGACGAATACATAGAAGCTGGTATTTTAAAATTAGAAACGTATTTAGGTATGCCAGCTGGAACTGATTTCCCTAAAACATTAAATAAAAAATTAAAGGATTGGGAGGGTTTAGTATGTCAGGTAATGTAAAGAAAGAATTTTTAGATTTGGGTAGACACCCAATAGCAAATGCTTTTCTTAAAAATAAAAGCGATTTTGATGACGAATTTATTTTTGATTTGAAAGTCTGTTGGGATGAAGAATCAAAGTTGGTATCGATAAAGAATTTTGTAGAACCTGAAAGAATATTCAATGAAGATTATCCTTATAACACATCAAATTCTTTTCCAATGATAAAACATTTCTTTGATACTGCTGAAATGCTGAGCAAAAGATTTGAACCAAAAAAAGTATTGGAAATAGGCTCCAACTCAGGACCTTTCATTGAAAACTTTAACAAGTTGGATTCTGTATGTGTAGAGCCATGTGACAATTTTGCTAAAGTTACAGGCGATATGGGATACAAAACCTATACAGAGTTTTGGACAACAGAACTTTCTAAGAAGATTAAAGATAATGATGGTGAGATGGATTTAATTTACGCTGCTAATTGTATATGTCATATTCACGATTTAGATGATACTTTTAAAGCTGTTGCGAATTTGTTATCGGATGATGGCGTATTCGTATTTGAAGATCCTTCATTACTTAGTATTTTACAAAGAGGCTCTTACGATCAAATATATGATGAGCATCCACATATCTTTTCTGTAACCGCTTTGGATAATATTTTAAAGAGAAACGGATTGATAATATTTGATGTAGATAATTTATCAGTTCATGGTGGTTCAAATAGAATCTATGCCAAAAAGCCAAATATTCCATCCGCTAATACTATAAGCGATAGCGTAATCCAAAACTTACGAAAGGAAGATGACTTTGGTATTAATAATTTTGAAACCTATGAAGCATTTGCTAAAAAAGTCCAGTTCTCAAAAGAGGAGTTACTAAGGTGCTTAACAAATCTAAGGCATAATGGTAAGAAGATTATGTGTATAGGTGCTACTGCAAAATCTACCACTGTATTTAATTATTGTGGAATCGGAACAGATTTAATTGATGTAATTACAGACACCACTATAGACAAGCAGAACACATTTGCTCCGGGTTCTCATATACCAGTTGCATCTCCAGAAGATATAGATATGTTAGATTATGATTATGCATATTTAGGAGCTTGGAATTTCAAAGAAGTTATTATGAAAAACCAAAAAAAGTTTATAGCAAATGGTGGTAAGTTTATATCTCATATACCGAAGGTAGATACATTTTAATGATTAAGATTGGTTTAATTGGTTATGGCTATTGGGGCAAAATATTACTAACTAAATTAAAAAGCTTTGGTGAAGTGGTATTCATTTCTACTTCAAAAGATACATATGAAGATAAACTTAAAGATGTAGATTGGGTTGTGGTAGCTACACCAAGCCAAACTCATTATCAGATAGTTAAAAATTGTCTTAACAATGGTGTTAATGTTTTCTGTGAAAAGTCACTAACATTAGATTACAATCAATCATTAGAACTTTATCAAATAGCTAAACAAAATAATGTTAAGTTATATGTAAATGATGTTTTTATGTTCAGAAAGCAAATAGGCGAAATAAAAAAATCAATAGAGTTTACTAATACCTTTGATGTGAAGTGGTTAAAAAAAGGCAGGTCTGATTATGGCAAGTTTATCATGTCTAATCTGTATAATCTTGCATGGCATGATTTTTATATACTATACAACGTTATAGGTGATGAGGTCTATGACATAGAATCTACTGAAATCAAAAACCATCTGAGTTTTTCTTTAAAGATAAAAGGTAAAAAAATAAACTTTCTATATGACAGATTGCAAAATCAAAATCATCATTCAATTAGCAATATAGATTTAATGCATGATGGTGGTGACGCCGATGCTCTAAGTCTTATGTTTGATTGTGTATTCAATAATAATAACCATTCAGATAATAAAAATCATTCTTTATTTGCTGCTAAGTTAATAGATGAGTTAAAGGAAAAATTATTTCCAAATATTAACGTAGTGGGTGGTGGAATATTCGGAGTAACTTGCGCGTGGATTTTATCTAAAAATGGATACTTTGTTACGCTTTATGAGAAGGGAGATGATATAATAAATTCAGCATCAGCTATTAATCAGTATAGGTTACATAGAGGATATCATTATCCAAGAAGTGATGAAACAGCTTTATCATCTAAGAAAGGTGAAAAGTCATTTCTAAAATATTACAGCGATAGTATTTTAAAAGATGTTGAAAATTATTATTGTTTAGCTAAAGATGATAGCTTTGTTAGTAAAGAAGAATACATAACTTTTTTAGACAGAATGGGATTGGAATACGAAGAAAAGGATTTAGATTTAATTAACAAAGATACTATACAATATTGTGTTAAGGTTCGAGAGTCTCTGTTCAATCATACAAAATTGAGAGAGATGTGTTGGAATTTTCTTGGAATGTATAGCGTAAGAGTAAATCTTAATACAGAATTTAAAAAAGAGAATTTAACCTCTGGTAAAACTCTAACAATAAATGCTACATACTCTAATAAAAACTATTTATCTAATCACAAAGAAAATTTACAATTTGAGATTTGTGAAAAGCCGGTTGTCAAACTTCCCAAAAAATACAGAAACAAATCTGTTGTTATAATGGATGGTCCATTTATGTGTATTGATCCATATGGTGATACTGAATACCACGTTATGGGAAATGTAGTGCATGCTATTCACGATTCAAATATTTCTGAGTTTCCAACCGCAACAGAATCATTTAGTGGTTTGATAAATAATGGCATTATTAAGAAGCCGGCTATTACTAAGATAGATAAATTTATTGAAACTGGTAAAGTATTCTTTAAGGATTTTGAATCAATCGATCATATTGGCTCTATGTATACATTCAGAACAGTTCTACCTAACAGAGAACACGATGATGCTAGACCAACATTATATAAATTTGAAAACGATAATTTAATAAGTATATTTTCAGGCAAAATAGGCACTTGTGTAGATGTAGCAGAAGATATAGTAAGAGGATTAAAAAATGAATAGGAAAGTTGTTTACACATCAATGTTTGGTTTCGCTGACAACACAGAATACACCATACACAAACCTGAATGTAATTTAGATGGATGGGATTTAGTTTGCTTCACAGATAATAAATCTATAAAATCTGATATATGGGACGTTAGATATGTTCCAAGACACTTTGTAGATGGTGCAAGAGATAACAGATTGTATAAAATACTACCACATCTACATTTTAAAGAATATGATATTAGTGCTTGTGTCGATGCTGATATCTTAATTACAGAAAATATAAATGATATAGTAGAAGAACACTTATTAAACCACAACCTAGCTGTTCTCGACCATTCAATATGTGGAATGACTAAAACTGGTAATTTAAACAGAAGAAGTTGCATTTATCAAGAAGCTGACTTTATAAAGTGGTTGGGTGATAATCACTCAAGAAAAAAATATAAAGATAATATGGATATTGTGTTTAATCAGATGGATAAATATAAAGAAGATGGTTATCCAAAAAATAATGGTTTAGCTAGAACTACAATTATTTTTAGAAGGCACAATGAGCCCGATGTCATTAAATCTATGAATAAATGGTGGGAAGAGTTCTTTTATAATAGTAGAAGAGATCAATTAAGCTTTCCATATTCAGTTTGGAAAACTGATTTAAAATTTAAATATATGCCAATTGACATTGATGATAATAAGTGGTTTCAACTTATGAAAAAGTGGAGGCAGGATAAGGTGAAAAAGAATAAAGTAAAAGAATCATATCAACCAATAAATTTACATTATTTTTTAAATATGGAGTTTGCTGGCGGTGGTGGTGGTAAGGAAATCGTTACCAAAAATTCATCTCTCCGAACTGTAAAGGATGTTTTAGAATACTATTCAAACTCAAAAAATTTAAATACAGAGAAGGCTAATTTAAATCCTGATAATTGGCAATATTTTAATTCTATGATGGCTCAATTTAGAAAAGATGTAGCAGATCATCATGTTGCAGGATGGGATAAGATGTCCGAAGATTATTATTCAAATTTAGAACTGATGGATGATGCTGAATTAGAATCATTCTTAAAAAATAATCCTGTAGAGTTTGAGAATGGATTTATAAAGCACAGTTACCATCGTGCGTGTGCTATGATTGGAAGATTAATTTCTGGTAAAGAATATATTCCATTTTATATGAATCAAAATCAAATATACGATGAGGCTAGAAAGAAAGATGGAAAGCATCGTGTGAAACCATTGATACAAAATTTAAAAGGAATGTCGGAAATTTCAATACCAAAAGAAGAATTTACAATATGCCAGTCGGGTATATTAGCTCTAATGGGTATCAGGCAAAATGATGACATTGATGTAATAATATCCTCAGAGGCTAGAGCTCAATTGTTCAATGGAAATACTAACTTTATCAGAGAGGGTGGTGTTGAAATATTTGAGCCAAATAGAGGTAAGTTTAGATACTTTGATGCGCAAGGTGATGATGACTTAATTGAAAACTATAGTTTTAGTGTTAATGGTTACAACTTCTTAGAACCCAGATTTTACTTCAGTAGAAAGAATAAACATACTGATAGAGACAAATCAGATTGGGAAGGTATAAGAAAGTTCTTTGAGTTGGACAGCCATAAAGGATATCCTTTTAATCAGTTATCAGACGAACAATGGGGAGTAGAATACATATGAAAAATGTAGTTTTTATTCCAAATATAAATTTAGGTGATGGTAGAAATGCTCCATATGAATATTCAATTAAGAGTTGGAAAGCTTGGTGCGATAAAAATGGATGTGAGTTATTTGTATTAGAAGATTTACTTTATCCAGTTGAGTATATGAAGATTACTTGGCAGAGATATTATTTATTTGAAATAATGGAAGCTAATGAAATTGAATACGATCAAATACTAATGGCTGATGCTGATACAATAATTCATCCTGATTGTCCTAATTTCTTTGAAGAAACTGATGGTAAGTATTGTGGGGTTGTTAATGATGGCGATTACGAGTGGGTATTGAGAAGTATAGAAGGCTTCGGCGATGATTTGTTTGATAAGAAGAGAATAAAGACATTTAACTATATTAATGGTGGATTTCAAATTGTCAGTAAAAAACATAGAAAGTTTTTTGACGCTATGAGAAAATACTATGATACTTATAGTAGTGAGATAGCTAATTCTATCGAAAAAAATAAATGTGGAACAGACCAAACTATATTAAATTTTATGTTACATAAAGAAAATGTTGATGTTAAATACTTACATAGTAAATACAACCTACAGGATTTATACAGAAAAAATCTAATAATGATTGATAATATTAGTCAGCATTGGATGAATGACACATTATACTTTTTAGATGCTGGTTGGATATATCACTTTAATGCAATACCACCTAATCCGATGCAAAGAGATGCTAGCTATTGGATAAAAAGAACATACGAGGAGTTATTTGATGTGTAGCATATTGTGCACTAGCAAAGATGTAAAAGATTTTGATGATGTAAATTACTACCTACAATTTAGAGGGCCGGATGGAACTTCTATAGTAAAGGATGAAGTTAATAACTTTACATTCTTACATAATTTACTCAGTATGACAGGAGAAATTACATCACAGCCATTTCAAAAAGATGGTATTGTTTGTTTATATAATGGAGAAATATACAACTATAAAGATTTTGGTGATTACAAAAGCGATGGATATTGCTTAATAGATTTATACAATCAGTATGGATTAGATTTTGTGAAAAAGTTAGATGGCGAATTTGCTATTTTGCTGATGGACTTTACAAAAGATAAAGCTATTATAGCTACAGATCCTTTTAAAACTAAACCTTTATTCTATTCTAATGAAGGTGGAGAGTTTGGCTGTTCTACATATAGAACATCGCTTGATAAACTGAGTCATATGAATGTTAAAAAAGCAAAAGCTAATACTGCTATGGTTTTTAAAATATCAGATGCGTCAATGATTGATGAATTTACAATATACGACTTTGATTTAAATCAACATAAAAATAACTTTGAACAATGGAACGATGCTTACAAAGATTCAATTCATAAGAGGACGCGTGACACAACACAGAAAATCTTCATAGGGTTAAGCTCTGGTTACGATAGCGGCGTAATATGTTCAGAACTAACTAAACAAAAAATTAAGTTCAAAGCATACACAGTTAATGGCTCTACAGAGAATATGAGAGTTTTATCCGATAGGCATGTTCTAATAAATCAATCAGAAAGTGCTTTAGTTGAAAATTTGTATAAGTCAAATGAAATCAGAGAACTTCATAGAAATCAAATAAAATCAGGCACAGAGGATTTTGTGTGGACTATAGAATCATCTGATATAGATTACAAAGAACGACATTCTTTATGTGATGATAGAGGCTCGGCTTGGATGTCCTTAGTTTGTAATGCAGCTGCTAGCGATGATAGAAAAGTATATTTATCTGGTATAGGTCCTGATGAAATATATGCTGATTATGGTTTTAATGGTAGAAAGTTTGCCCAGCATAGTAATTTTGGAGGATTATTTCCTAAAGATTTATCTTCAATATTTCCGTGGGCTAGCTTTTATAATAGTAGTATGGAGTCTTATATCGCCAAAGAAGAATATGTCTCTGGTATGTATGGATTAGAAGCTAGATACCCATTTTTAGATAAAAAAGTTGTGCAGGAATTTCTTTGGTTAACTTCTGATTTAAAAAATAAATATTACAAATCTGTTTTACATAATTATTGTATAGAAAATGATTATCCATTTGCTATAGGCGAAAAGGTGGGATTTTAATATGAAGATAGCCTTTTTTTCAGAATTTGGTGAGAATTTAAAATATTCATATGGCTTTCATAATGCGCGCACCGAAGTGGCTTGGTGCTTAACACTAGACGCTCCGATGTGCAATTTAACTAAATTACCTAATGAACAATTTGATTTGGGTATAGTTATTATTCCTAAGAACAATCCTAATGTAGACTTAAATCATATCAAAAAAGTATGCGATAAGGTTGCAGTAATGCAGGAAGGACCACATTGGTATTTTCAAGACTATACTATAGAGTTACAATTTCATTATTATAATGCATTGATGACTGCAGATTGGGTTTATTGTCATAATGAATCTGATGTAAACTATTTTTTAGGATTGGGATGTAAAGATGTTAGAGTGATGAGAAGTCTAATGTTACCCGATGGATTAATTCCTAAAAATGAAACATTAGTTGACAATTATGGTGACTTACCAAGCCCTAAATCATATCAAGAACCAAAGACGATGATTGGTGGCAACTTTGTAAGTTGGTATGGTGGTTTTGATTCCTATGTAGTAGCCAGAGAATTAGGCTATCCAATAACAGCACCATCTATGGGTAGAAAGCAAGAGCAAGAACAAGCTATTGAAGATATAAACTATTTACCTTATTTAACTTGGCGAGAATGGATAAATTGCCTATCTGAATATAAGATAGGTATTCATTTGATGAGGACACATGCAGCTGGAACATTTGCTATGAATTGTGGATTTCATGCGATACCCTGCATTGGATATAAAGGCTTAGATACTCAACAAATAATACATCCAAACACGACAGTGGAGGTTGGTGATTTAGATGTAGCAAAAAAGATAGGATTAAAATTAAAAAATGATGGTAAATTCTATCAGAGCTGTAGTGAAGAAGCACTTTATAGATTCAAAGAGTTTTATACAGAAAGTAAGTGGAAAGAAAACTGGAAAGCAATAAATAAAATTGTATTTTAGGTTTAATTTAGATATTTATTAAAAATTAACAGAGGTTATATTATATGAAAATAATAGGTTTCCAATCAGGTCACGATGTTTCTTATTGTATTTTAGAAAATGGTGTTCCAATCATACACGAAGAATTAGAAAGGTTTATTAGAGAAAAAGAACCTCTTGGAGATGGGTTAGAAATGGCACTTCAGAGGATACCTGAAAATGATTTAGATGACATAAAATATTTTACTAATGGTAACCCAAGATCCAGAACAGTATATTCAGACAAAACAGCTAAAAAAGAAAGTGATGATAGAATGAAATCATTAGTTAAGCAAAATAGCGGTGAGTATTATATAGTTGGGCACCACCAATCTCATGCCGCAAACGCATTCTTTTCGAGCAACTATGACGAAGCTTTAATAATTACTATCGATGGTAGTGGAACTGAAAAAACTAATTATATGGATGTAAAGAGTGAGTTTGGAGAAGTTGAGACATTCTCTTCTGCATTTACTTTTTGGAAAGGTAAAGGTCTTGATATCGAACCTATTGAAAGAATACCTATGGAGTCTTTAACTATAGGTTCTCCTTGGAGAATTTATACAGGAAAGATATTCGGTTTATCTTCCGGTCACCCACATGGATTAGCTGCTGGTTCGGTTATGGCTATGGCTGCTCCCGGAGATTCTGATAAGTATTGGAGAGACTTTTACAATGCTTTCAAAGCTGGTGGTGGAGGTCCTTCAGATGCTACATATGCAAATGTAGAAAAATATAAACCAATAGCAGACAGAAGTGAACAAGACGCATTCGATGTAGCTGCTGGACTACAAAGGGCTACTGAAGAAATTTGTAGAGAAGTTATGGCACCTATAATTGAAGCTCATAATCCAAAACACATCTGTATGTCAGGCGGAGTAGTTTTAAATTCTGTTATGGTTGGAAAGATGTATAAGTGGTTTCCTAATGTAGAACAGATTTATATTTGTCCTGTTCCTTATGATGGTGGTTTAGCTATTGGTAGTTCTCAATTTATATATCATCAAATATTTAGAAAAGAAAGAGTTAAGTGGAACGATAACTGCACTCCTTATCTTGGAACAACCTATTCTAAAGAAGATGTGGAGAGTGCTTTAGATGGTAATAAAGGTATAACTTGCGTTGAGGCTAAGGATAAAGATGTAATTAAACTACTAACAGAACAGAATATAATATCAGTATTCGGTAAAGGTTCAGAATCAGGAAGAAGGGCTTTAGGTAACAGAAGTATATTATGTGATCCAAGAAGTCCTGATATGAAAGATTTAATCAATGAGAAAGTTAAGCACAGACAATGGTTCAGACCATTTGCTCCATCGATTTTAAGAGAGTGTGTGAAAGATTGGTTTGTTAAAGATATAGATAGTCCTTATATGACTACTGTATTAGATTGGAAAGAAGAAGTCAGAGATAAAGTTCCAGCAGTAGTTCATTTAAATGGAACTGCGAGATTACAGACTGTTACTGAGAATGATAACAAATGGTATTATAATTTTATAAAGAAATTTGATGAGGAAACGGGCGTTCCGATACTATTGAATACAAGCTTTAATGACAGAGAACCTATTGTAGAAACTCCGGAACATGCAATAAATTGCTTTATGGGAACTAATATAGACTATTTGTATTTTTATGAATATAATCTCTTGATAACTAAGAAATAGGATTTTTATATGAAAACAGTATACAAACCATGGGGTAAAGAATTATGGTTAGAACTAAACGATAAGTATTGTTACAAAAGAATTCATATTAATGCTGGAACAAAAACAAGCTATCAATATCACGAAAATAAATTAGAAACAAATTATATAATTCAAGGCACTGCTGAAGTCTGGTTAGAAAATGATGCTGGTGTAGTAGAAAAGAAAATAATGAAAGAAGGGGATTTTTTTACTGTAACTCCACCAAAAAAACATAGAGTAATTGCAATTACTGATATAATTTTGCAAGAGGTATCAACACCTGAGGTAGATGATGTTATCAGAATATCAGATGACTCTAAACGTGGCTCAGGCAAAATAAATCACGAACATATGAAGCCTGCCGTTTGTATACTAACTGCTGGTATTGGTAGTAGATTAGAAAACTTATCCAATCATATAAATAAAGGTTTACTGCCATTGGATAACAAAGCTATTATATCTCATATAATTGAAAAGACGCCTGAAGATTATGATTTAGTTGTTTCTTTAGGATATAAAGGTGAGATGGTTAGAGAATATTGTGAAGCAGCTCATCCAAATAGAAACTTTAAATTTGTAGAAGTAGATATTTTTGAAGGAGAAAATACAGGTCCTTCATATTCTATAAATAAATGTAAAGAGTATTTGCAAAGGCCATTCTATTGGGTTACTTGTGATATTGTCATTACAGAAAAGCTCCCTAAGATAGACGATAATTGGATAGGTGTTTGTCCTACGAGCATTACTGAATTATACTCTACAGTAAATGTAGAGGGTGATAATGTAACTGCTTTAAAGAACAAAGATAAGAATGGATATGGTCATGCTGTAATTGGTTTGGCTGGTGTTTACGACTATGAAACATTTTGGAATCAGCTTGATGTAAAAAGCGGTGAGATAGTTAGTGCTTACTACGATATAGATAAATTTTCAAGTATGAAAGCTAAACAATTCAATTGGTATGATCTCGGAACTATAGATAATTACCTAAGAGCCAAAGAGACATTTGAAACATCTGAAAGCTATAGTATCCCAAAAGTAAATGGAGAATTCTTATACAAAGTAAACGATAAATTTATAAAATTGTCATCTAACAAAGATTTCATTAAAGGTAGAATAAGGAGATCAGCTGAGTTATCAGGATTAGTTCCAAAAGTAAATTTTAATGGTAAGAATTTATATTCATATAATTGGCAGGCCGGGAGAACATTGTATGAATGTGATGACACTAATGTTTGGAATAAATTTTTGAATTTTTGTAATAAAGATTTGTGGAAAGAAACTAATGTAGATAATAACTTTTTAAATACATGCGAAGAATTTTATTACAATAAAAGCATGAGTAGATTAAAATTGTTTCTCGATGATAGAGATGATACATTCACAAAGTCGCATACAGTAAATAATGTAAAAACAGATAATGTTCATAATCTGCTTAAAAAATTAGACTGGCAATCTATATTTAATGGAATACCTACAAAATTATTTCATGGTGATTTACAATTTGACAATGTAATTATCGGAGATAATAAAAAATTCTATTTGTTAGATTGGAGGCAGAATTTTGCAGGTGGTGATGTCGGAGACGTGTATTATGATTTAGCTAAGATGTATGGTGGAATCTTAATGTCTTATAAATTAATGGCAAATAGTAATAATTTTACTTGTTTTGTTGATGAAAGTTTTGTAAATTATGAGTATGAAATGGGGAGTAATTTAATTAAATTCAAAGCTCCGTATGAAAAGTGGATTTTACAAAATGGATATGATTTAAATAAAGTTAAACAGATTACTTCTTTGATATTTTTAAATATGGCACCCTTACACGAAAAAGAATTAGGCAATTTATTATTTTTCAAATCGAAAAAAATGATGCAGGAGTTAAATGATTAATAAGGATACTGAAATATATTGTTCATTTTCATCTAGTCCAGGAAACAATGGTTGTAACTTTTTTAATAGAGAATTTCAAAAGCATGGCACTAATGCCATATACAAATCTTTTTACTCAGATGATATAAAAAAATCTATAGAAGCAGTAAAGAGTCTTGACATAAAAGGATTTGCTTTAAGTATGCCATTTAAAGTTGAAGCATTAGACTATGTAGATGAGATAGAAGATTCAGCAAAAAAAATTGGCTCTATTAATACTGTGATAAATAAAGCTGGTTATTTAAAGGGATATAATACTGATTGGATAGCTGTAAAAAGATACTTTGAAGTAAGAGAATTTAAATCAATATATATTATAGGTAATGGTGGCTTTAGCAAAGCAGTTCAGTATGTTTGTGACATTATGAATATACAATTTGAGATTATTACGAGAGACAATTGGGAATTGATAGAAAAATTAAATAATCAAACTCTTTTTAATGCTACACCTATTTATATAAAGACAGATAATCATTTGATAGATGCTAGACCAACAGAGATTGTAGGAAAAACAATAGCAAAGTATCAAGCAGAAGAACAATTAAAAATCTACGTGGGGGTAGTAAGTGGCTAAGTATTATATAGGACCAATGAGTAAAAATACAGTCGATGCTGTTATTGAACACAATGGTAATTTTGGATTCATTCCATCAAGACGACAGGTAGATTACAATGGTGGATATGTTAATGATTGGTCTACTGGTGAGTTTGCTAAATATGTTAATGGTAGAATTCCAATACAACGAGATCACGGTGGTATTGGTCAAGGTTATGGGCAAGATGATGGTATGAAGTCTTTTATGCATGACTCACAGCATTTTGATATTATCCATATAGACCCGTGGAAATATTATCAGAAATTTGAAGATGGGTTACAACAAACTATTGATTATATTAACTTTATATACCTTATATTAGATAATAAAAAAGTTAAATTAGAAATTGGCACAGAAGAATCGATTAGAAGATTTGAAACCTATGATTTAGAAAAGTTACTTCAATCTTTAGAAACTAAATTAGATTCTAATATGTTTGAAAATATTGAGTATGCTGTGGTTCAATCGGGCGTTGGTTTGGACTTAGGTAAACAAACTAATACAGGCACTTTTAATTCTGATAGGTTAGAAGAAATGGTTTCTATATGTAAAAAGTTCGGTAAGAAATCAAAAGAACACAATGGTGATTATTTATCATCTAAAGAATATAAAGATAGATTTGATTTAGGATTGGATTCTATTAATATAGCACCAGAGTTTGGTCAAATTGAGACGAAAACATATATGCAAATAATAAAAGAAAAGCACCCTGAGCTTTTAAACGTTTACTGGAAAATTTGTTACGACTCAGGCAGGTGGAAAAAATGGGTAGACGAAGAATTTAACCCTTTCGAGCAAAAGGAAGAGCTTGTAAACATATG
>Ga0070747_1000213_pt1 | contig 29548 bp, 32 predicted proteins | sample VirMetDEL_Mar_31_FD_77321 | JGI IMG/M metagenome (GOLD analysis project Ga0070747, IMG submission 77321) | Aqueous microbial communities from the Delaware River and Bay under freshwater to marine salinity gradient to study organic matter... | ecosystem: Environmental > Aquatic > Marine > Coastal... | reverse complement strand
ATTATAAATTGTAGGATCTTTTAAATGGGTCCAAGCACAACTAATTCCATCATTAGTAAATTCAGTATCTGCATATTCATAAACATCAAATTCACCAATAGAAAAGTTCTTACATTTCTTAACTCGACCGGTAGAACATATAATTATAACATTAACTTCATCATTAACAGTATAGGCTATACCAGTTTTCAATGTTTCTCTGGGAACATCTGTAGCCAGTACATTATTAAACTCATCCTTTATAGTAAAAGGACCAATTCTTGGACCAGCTGTTTTTAATTTTAATGTTACTATCTTAGACATTTTCTTTTATTTTATGGGCATGGTATTACCCCAGTTGTTGAAATTATACTAACTGCATCAATATTTATTGTATCAGTATCCCATATTTCACTTATAGTGATTATCTCACCAAAAGCATCTTCATATAATAATACACCACCTAATGGATGTAATGGATCAGGACTAGTATAAATTCCAGTAAAACAAAATGGTGTTGTTGGAAGTAATGTTGTAGTTGTGGTAGTTGTTGTAGTATTTTCTTCACAAGAAGCTATTTCTACAATTATACCATTTTCTAATCTAAAGACACTAAAACTAGTCTCAAATAACTCAATAGTATAATACCAACCATCTGATGGAACTGAACAATCTGTGGTTCCATTAATCACAAACACTTTACCATTTACACCAATAAAATCATTATCTACAACAATACTGTTCATTGTAAGATCAACTAATTCTTCTTCTAATAAAGAATAATTTCCACCTGTACAAGCCTGTTCTTGGGAAACAGTAGTATCATATGACACACCTAAATAATCATAACCAACATACAAATCAATCTGAATTAATCCTGTAGGTCTTTTACAAGGAGGATCTATTGGATCATTAACATATATACCACTTCCTTCTATATCACAGTCAGGTATTTCTACAGTAGCATCAAATGAACAATCTGGTGGTATAACAGCTATTGTTGTGGATGTTGTAGTTGTTAATGGTATTGTTGTGGTAGTGGTAGTAGTAGGAATAACTAAATCCTTAACACCAACTAATACATCAAAATCATGTGGGCAATAATTTAACCCTGAGTAAAAGAAATTATTTTCACCTACATACCAATTTGGAAGATATGAGTGAAAACTAATCCAACTTTTAGTATTAAAATTAAATGAAATAGTCCATGACACATTACAGAAATAGTCACTATCAATTAGGAACACTTCTTTTTCTAGATTATTTTCAATTACATAAAACTTATTATCTCTAAACACCATAGTGTTATCTAATGGTATATAATCTAGTTTAGTAATAATTACTCTTTCATAATTACTATCAAACACACCATGTAACCCTAAACCTTTAAAATGATTATCTATATCTACTCCAGGGAAGTATTTAGTAATCTCAAATGGAAGATGAGCTGTAAACCATCTATGCATGCCACTTCCATATTGTGATAAATCTTCTGCCTTAGTTCCATTTATTAAGAACATATGTCCTCTTTTTGCATCAGAAGTTACTGCACCATATGGTGTTTTAAGTATAAATTTATGTTGACTTCCTATATATCCTTGGTCTGTATCTGCAAAATCAATTGGTTGATTAGCAAATAAATTAGGATTACCTACGTAAGCAGCTTGAGGGTTACTTGTATCAATAGTAACTAAACTATTATATAAGAAACTTTTATTATCAAATCTTGCTAAGATTGCTGCATTTTGTAAACTATCTAAAGCTGTTAAATTTCCATAATTTTGTGGAAAATCAAAGTAAGATAGTGATCTATATATTAACCAGTTATTAAGTCTATTATTTACATTACTAATTTGTTTATCAGAATAAACTGCTCTAAATGGATAAAAATCAATTTCATTATCTGCATCCCAGTTAGCCGGTATATTAGTAATGACACTCTCTTTATTTTGTTTAGAAAATGTTGGATTATACCAATATGTATTATCTTGAACAATTGGTACATTTTTCTCTTGTACCCATTCATCAGGAATACCTGAACTAACATGTGGCCAGAAGTCTCCTTCTTTATTATTAAATGCTGTACGTAAATCTAAATTGTATGAACTTTCACAATAGAAACTAGGAACACCATATGCAAACATATAGAAATAACCATCTTGATATGTTCTAGATGGATAATTTTCCGGATCATCATTAATATAATCAAACTCTTCAGGATCTGGTCCTCTTAATTCATCATTAGGACAATCAAAATTAGTAGCTTTATAACTAACAAAATTTGTTAATTTTAAGTCATCTTTTCTATAAGTTTCAAGAATACTTCTTGATGTGTGCCAGTATTTAGGATAAGCAATATTTCCTATCTCATCATAGAATATATCAGAACCATCTGGAAATTTAACTCTATTATCAATAAAGAATGGCACCTTAGTTTTATAAGCAAATCTACCTATAAATGTATCACCACCCCAAATAATATCATCACCTGAATTTCCAAAAATACTTACAAATCCTGTGTCTATACTTTCATAAGAATATATTTGACCATATTGATTTACAAATCTATTTTTTAATGCACCATAATAACTAACAACACTTATAGGTTCTTCTTTCTCTGGAGTAGAACAAAGTTCTTTTTCACCAATGGTAAACCTACTTCTGTCTTTAACTGTGATATTATGATAGGTTTCTAATGTAGAATCTGGAATAGGAATTGTTTCTGTTGCACGTAAATATACAGAAGTTTCTCTATTATAATTATTTATATTAATATCATCTTCACCTACATTAAGAACTTCTGGAATTAAATAACGTTTAATATCTAAATTTCTATTTTTAACTCCTAAATTAATAGGAACCGGTTTAGAATAATTATAACTAGCTATAGAATTAAATGAACGAGCAAAATTTCTTTTAGTAATTTCATTTATCCATATTGTTAATTGTGCGTTATAAACAGCAAACATACTTTGAACGCTAAAAGTTCCTGTAATATTTCCTACATCATAAGCAGCTTTCAAAGCATCATATTGTGCTTCTCTTGATATAAGCTGATATTTAGCATTTTCTTTAACCTCAACAAAGTGAGCCTTACCACCACCATACATCACAGTTTCTAAACTTAATATGCTTCCCAGGAATGGTTGACCAAAGGAAGTTTCTGGAGAGTTAAAAATTTGTCTATTTAATAAATCTATATTTTCCTCTATAGAAGAAATAGGTTCAGGAGTTTTACATTCAGAAGCTCTATTTTCACCTATTTTGGCTATTTCCCATTTTCTTTTACCTCCTACAGTTTTATTACAATTCTGACTACAACCAGGAAGCTCTCCAGCCGGAACTCTTACTAAAACAGTTTCACCAGCAAATAAACTTTGAGAAAGTGCCCCTACAATAAATCCAGGTATATTAACTCCTAATAAAATAAGAGAAGTAAAAAAAGATAAAGCACCACCAAAAGGCCCTTCTAACCATTTTTCTGCCTCACCTTCTACAATATCATTCCAGGAAGCTCTATAACCAGCAGCACTATCTACTCTCCATCCAATAACATAAATATCATAATCACTAACATAACGTATAGCATCTGTATCCTCTTTAGGAGTAGATCCTGAAGCAGAGTGGTTCATTTTATTATAAATACCTTGACTTACAAATTCTGGAGAAATTAATGAACATATATAATATGTGTCTATTTTATCATATTTTTTATATGCTATTTTATTAGTATCAGGATTTACATATTGTATTTCTACATAATTATTTCCATCTGGTTGTAAAGGTAAATTAAATACCTCTATAGTAAATTGTTTAGATAATTTACTCCATGCATTATTAGATTTTAACAAAAAAGGATCTTCATTTAAATCATTATATGGATAGTTAGGATAAAAGAAATCTTGTTCTTCTTTGGTATATTTATTTACATTACGTAGCATACCTTTAGCTACAATAGATTTATTAACACCTCTATCAGCTCTGGTTATCTTATACCCAACTATTTGTGCTTTTTGTTCAGCAGTTAAATCACTTACTGAAATAAGATCTTGTATTTGTTCTGTGTCTATTTTTACACCAATTGGATATATAGCAACATCCTCCATTACTGGTGTACCATCAAAAGAAGCATTTTCTATAATTGGACTAATTCTACAATCTGGAAATTTATGATGTCTAATTTTTTGTCCTGCTAAATCACCCCATACAGATTCATCACAAGGATATTCTTCTACACTTTCCCAATATGCAAATTCACCATATTGATATGGTCCTTTATAATCACTAGCATTATTTACCACTGTAGTGTTAACTTGTTCATCACATCTCACTTCACTGACTAAACCTGTACCAACTGTAATTGTAGGAACAGTGATAGAATCTACATATTGTACACTTTGATTAACAGTCACTTCTTGTATAACTCCATCTAAATCCGTGTACTCTACAGTAAATCTTCTACCAAAATCTGTGTTTCTAGTTTGCCTTAATTCATATGTACAATATTGAATAGTGATTGTTTCTTCTACAACATTATTAACAAATCCTTCACTAAATCCTTGAACTTCAGCTGTATTATATACCTCCCAGTATTTACTAGGATTTTTACCATCACCTATATAATCAGAATTAGTTATTTCTATATCATCTTTTAATTCTCTTGGACCTATATTTCTTCCAGGAATGTGAAATGCATCTGTTTCTTTTCCATTTTGTAATAAAAATACAACCTCAAAAGCATATACTTCATCTCTAAGATATCCTCTAAGATTAGCAGCATTAACTTCATTAGCATATCCATTATCTGATGTAGGTATTCTATATGTTTGCCATTTTAATGTAATATTATTAGCTATTTTTTGATAACTAATTCTTGGCGTAGGTTTAACACCTTTCCATACAAGAATATCTTGTACAGCAGTTACATAATCTGCACCTTCATAAAAAGCAAACTTTTCAAATATATCATTGATTGTTAATCTAATATTAGTTTTATTTTGTCCGGTGTATATAATTTGTTTAGAAACTGAATCAATAAAATATGTACCTACTAATTCTACAGAAGGAATATTATCAACTGTTTTTATAACAGAAAGATTAAAATACTCATAAGTTCCTAATGGGTCTAAATTAGTAATATCAACTACAATACTTTTACCAACAGGGATATCAAAATTCACTGTAGCTGTATCAGTATCAGCTATAGGCATAGGGTTAGTTACATTGTAATAAGCAGTATATGGGTTACCATCTGCATCTGCGTATTGTACTGTAAACTGATATGAGCCACTGGCAATCTCTCCTCCAGAGATGACATCTGAGGATTTAGTAACAGGTATGCTTAATTCTGGTTGTAGTAATAATGCATTACAATCTAAGGCATTACTATCTTTTGGATCACATGTTTCTGAACTTAATAATGGTATGTAAGGAATTTTTTCTAAGTTAAGATACCTTCTTCCATTATTATCTGCCCAATATATTTCAACATCACCATTATCTAAAATTCTATGTGCTCCGGAAAGTATAGGTCTATTTATATCAAAATTTAAACAATCATCATTAACAAGTGTTCTATATACACAATCATTATTAACCATGTATCCAAGCTCACTTTTACCTAATTCTTCATTTTTTAACCAAAATATTATTTTTGATTTTTCTGGAATAAAATATTTACCTAATAACTTATATCCTTCAGGAAATTCAAAACACTGAGTATTACCTGGTTCATTTTGATACTGTATAGAGTTAGCATCATAATTTTCCATAGCAGCATTTAAGGCATATGATAATATCCCTTTCTCAATGTTGTTCTGAGAACTATCTAGGTTTAACCCTTTAGCAGCAATATTATATTCCTGTTTAACATTGCTTTGATTTTTAGATTTTTCAGCCATGGTTTAATCATATCTGTTTCTACCAGAAGGTAATTCATATTTATCAAAACGTTTTAAGTTTTTTCTTATTCTTCTTTGCTTTTCATAAGCTGTTTGCTTCTTAATCTCCGATTCAGCCAATATATAAGCTTCATCTGCCATTTGTTTATAAAGTAACATTTTTTGTTGAAGTTGATTAAATGTCTCATCATTAACTTGATTTGTTAAAGTTTCAAAAACTTTATATTTAATAAAAGCTTCTATAAACTCTCTAATCCTGTAATTATCTGGAATCATTTGAGAACCCAAATTATCAAAATTATCTGCATACATTAGCACTTCTACAATACCATTTCTAAAAGTAGTAACAAATTTATTATCATGTATATCAAAACTATCAAAATCTCCACTATGAGGTACAGGTGTTCCTACATTAGATAAACTTCCATATAAATCACTTGTTTCATTATAACTATAGTCACAATTTTCTTCCATGGAAATAGCTCCTGGTTTAAGTAAAAAACTTCTTTTAAATGAATTTCTAGGAAGCTCTTCAACAGTTTTATAAACTGCTTGTACAACTTGTACTAAACATTCTCCACCACAATCAGGATCTTCACAAATTGGATTATTACAAGTAGGAACTCCACCAACAGTTAATGGACTCACTTGAATTGTATTTAAATCAGAAGTTTGTGTATAATAAGCATTAGGGCTTCTATAAGTTCCACCATCAGTCCATGTACAATACCATGCTTCTCTAACAGCATAGAAATTATCTGGTAGTCTAGCAACAAAATCTTCTACAAACAAAACAACAGGCACAATAGGTTTAGAACCTCTGCCCAATTTTTCCAAGCATTTGTTTGTATATACTGGAAATAAAAGATCATCAACTGCTCCTGTATCAAAATAACTCTTCAATTCCTCTTTTATAATAGCATAAATAGGTTCTGGAGAGATAAAATTATATTTATAAAAGTAGGCCATAATTTATTATTTTAAGTCCATGCCTTATACATGAACTGATATTTTTTATCTGTTCTTACATAATGATTAATTAATCTGGATGTTTCTCTAGTAGCTTTAAAATACCAAAGATTAGGTTGTTTTATCCTAGCTTTCTTTTTAAACCACTGCCATCCAAAAAAGTATCCATCAGTATGTCTATTAAAATTATATATTCTTTTGCCAGCTTTCTTAGAAGCTTGCCAGTCTACAGGAAAATTGATATATTCTTTACCATCTTTTGTAAACTTTGGTTTTCTTTTCTTTTTTATTATAGAGAACTCACCAAAACCAAAAGGCATTTTCACTTTATCACCAGTTTCTAAAATATAATTTCTATAATAATCATTATAAATATAAATTACATTTTTCCACTCTAAAAAAGATAATTTGACTTCTGGATGTTTTTTACAGAAATCAATGTAGTTATCTTTACTAGCACTCCTCCATTCTATCTTAGTCCTCATATTAATCCGTTGGTGTTGAATTTACTTGTTGTCCATCTACACCTTCACTAGAAACATCTTGTTGTATTGAAAAATATGTTTTTCTTAAAGTTTCACTAGCAAGTTCCATAACTTGTTTTTCTAAATATCCAGGTATATAACTTTTTTTATCTAATGGGTTCATACAATAATCTTCTAAATCAAAATTAGGGCCTGAACAAACCATTTCCGGATACATTATTTCATTAGGAATATCTTCAGTAAATAAAGCTGATATTCTAATTTTATCTACAAATGATGAACTAACATATAAATAATCATTATTAATCCAAAAATATTCTTCATTCTTTTTAGCAGGAAGTTTTAAAAGGTTTAAATACCTGTTAATAGTTATTTCTTTTAATCTTTTCCCAGTACCACCTAGAACATTGATAGAATATACTCCTTGTATTACATAATTATAATTTCCTTCAGCCATTCTAGGTAATTTATGTTTAGATCTTGCAATTAAAAGATTTTCAGAATAATCACCACAATCTGTAATAGGAACCTCAATCATTTCTAAACAAGGAATTGTTGTAAACAGAGTATCAGTTGCCCAAAGTTTTCTAAGATTAGTTTCTCTTTTAATTAATAAAAGACCAACACGTTTAATTTCAGAAACAATGGCTCTATCAGTAATCATAGCATCAGTAGAAAGTATGCGATGCATGCTTCTGGTATTTGATACTAATTGTCTAAATGTGCTCATTTTATAAAATTTTAAAGTCTTTCTTCAAACTCCCCACATTTTCCGTTTTCAGGATGATACAATAGTACCAGGGCAGCTCTCACATTATTTACATAATTATTTTCTCTATGCCATCTATCATCTCCTGATAAACTAGGCATTTGTTGTATCCTAACTCCTTTTATTTCCTTAGCCATATAATGATGTTTATCACCAGTATGGACTTCTCTAAATTTACTTTTACCAAAGTAATCTGCACTCTTTGGTCCAGTTGCAAACACCAAAGGTAATTCATCTATTTTACAATTCCCATGATGATACCCAATAAAAGTATTCCCTAAAGTTACATATTTTGTAGGAGAATTTTCTCTTAGAAAAGAAATATTTCCTTCTTGTCTAAAGTAAACCTCCAATCCATGGGCTAAATAAAACCCTTTAGTTTTATCATGATTTCCCTGGACTAAAACAACCACAACATTATCTGCAACTGTTTTTAACATTTCAATAGTTCTTACCAAGACATCAAATCCTTTTTCATATTCTTCATCATATTCTGCTATTACATCTTGTGGTGTACCTTTTGTTGAGGTATTCCAATATGTATCACTATGAAAGAAATCATTTGATATTGGGAATACAATAGTATTTAAGTTATATACATTAACCAATTTGGTTATCAATCTTTCTGCTATACCATAAAAAGCTTCTACACGTTTATTTATAGAATTATATTCATTAACATATCTCTTAGCTAAATGATAATCAGCTATAGATAATTCAGCATCAATAGTTTCTTTATATTCATCTTTTTTACTCTTTTCTGAAGGAGTGTATGACGACTTATAACTTTTTAAGAAATTAGCAAAATCTTCTTCAGAGTAATCTTTTGGTGTCTTTCTTTTACAAAATATAGAAGACGTAAAATATCCATTAGGTTGTAATTTAGACCAATAGTTTGTAATTATAAATTTTTTTAAATCTACATTATGTATAACTGCAAGATCTTTATGACTACTAGGTTCAAACTTTGATGTTTTAATACTTTCTATTGTGCCTTTTAAATAATCTTCTTTTCTTGATGTCTTTATTAATTCATTACGTTTAATAGTTTCTAGATTTCTAGCTTTTTTTATTAATTGTGTTATTTCATTCATACTAACACCTAACTTTTTAGCGTAATATTTTTTATTCTTTTTCCACTTTAACATCCTAGTTAGTCTAACTAGCTGTGATGATTCTTCTTGTATACTCATATTTTTTTTATTTAATTAGAAAATATACTCCCCAGAGCATTGTAGCTCCAGGGAGGATAATAAGATTAGTAAAACCAACAAAACTAATCTTTATTTATTTATATTGTGGTGGTGGTTGTAGTAGTAGTTGGTTCTACATAAGTACAATCTCCATTAATTACACAAGGATCACCACTAGGTAACACTTCTATTTCAACTGGGAATCCCAATATAGTATTAGTAGGTTGGTACCAGTATTGAGGAACAATAATAGAACATACATTATACATTGATCCATCTTGTCCATTATAATTTGTAACAGTAGCTAATAAACTACTAAACAATGTATAAGTATCTCCTGTAGTTGGAGATAAATAATTAACTCCAAAATTAGTTGTATCAAATGTATCTGGTACAAATATAAATCTACATAATCCAGGAGCTTCAGTTGTAGTACTAGTAGTTGTAGTAGTTGGTTCACTAGTTGTTGTAGTGGTAGTTGTATAAATTGGAGTGATATCAACACAATTTGTACATTTAAGTTCTTGACCACACACTCTAACAATCTCAGTATCATCTGGGGCACTAGTTGTATAACCCCCAGATAAAGAAAGAAGAGTTACATTTTCTTCATAAGGAATATTAAAAGAATCAACATTTGAATATAAATCAAAAAGTGTTCCTTGGTCAGCACCTGTTACTGTTAACGTTATGATTATATCTACTGCCATTATATTATTATTAATCTGTTAAAGCATCCCCTAATTGATTCTTAGTATAAATATCATTTACTTGTGTAGGTGTTAATTCTACATCAAATAAAGCTATTTCATCCATATATCCATCTAAAGATCTATCTAAATTAAATGTGTTTTTACCAAATACTAAAACACCTACATCATTTGCACTAGCTACATAAGTTCCTGCACTAGAAGAAGCTATTGATGCTATATTACCATTTATATAAATTTTCAATCCTGCTTCAGAACCATTTCCATCATATGTACATACAATGTGGTACCAAGTATCTACAGAAAAAGATTGAGCACTAGTAATACCTATTCTATCTGTTACTCCAGAGGTCCCCCAGAGATCAAATAATAAATTAGTACCATTCCAATCTATTTGATATTCTCTATTTTGACCATCTACAACATTTTTCTTAGTTATAAATATTGTTGAAACTGGAGCACTATCCCATCTAACAAAAAAAGAATAACTAAAAGGAACATCTGTAACACCATTACCAAAACTTAAAGAATCATTATCAGGAATTTGTATTTCACTGGTTGTTCCTGCTGTATAATCAGCAACATTATTAATACCTCCAACTATAGTTGAATAAGACATTACTGTGTCTGTTCCATTATTACTTCCTATAGCATCTAAACTATTTGTATCTAAAGGCCAATAACTTATTAAATTTCCTAAAGGAATACCGGGAGATATAGTGGTGGTGGTAGTTGTTGTGGTTGCATTTGGGTCATATGTATAAATTACTTGATTATTACCTCCTGGTAATTGTCCATATAAATTATTACCTAAAGCATAAATTACGTCATAATCAGAAGCAAATGTTAAAAATATAGAACCATCTTGATTTAAAACAATTTTTGTATTAGAAAAAACACCATTATAAGTAGTGAATGCACCAATACAAAGTAATTTTTCTCCCCATATTTCTACTATTAAAAAAGCAACACCATTACATCCAGAGCCTCCAGAATTAAATGTAGGGTCAAATGTACCATCATTTAAAAGTCTACAAATATGTGAAGCAGAATTTCCATTAAATTGTGTGAAATAACCAGCACAATAAATTCTATCATCCCCTGTCATAAAAGTTATATCTGTAGGTTGATTAGTAGTAGTATTAAACCCTGTACCAACATTGGCAATAAATGCTAAATCTGGTGTAGCATCAGGATTAATTTTAATAATATTCCCAGGAGAAGCTGTTCCATTATATGCACTAGGGTAGTGTGTTAATATTAAAGTATTATCATTATTAATTAACATATTTAATGTTGTATTAGTAAAACCGGTTCCTACATTAAAAGATGTGTCTCTTGATCCATCTGATAAAAGTCTTACTAATCTTGGAGATGTTGCTCCATTATATTTACTATATCTTCCTGTCACATAAAATCTACCTGAATTATCTTCTACAGTAGATAAGGCATAGTCATTAAATCCTGTACCAATAACAAATGAATTATCCCTGGTTCCATCTGTATTAAGTCTAATTATTCTATTTGCGGAGACACCATTAAAAAAAGTGAAATATCCTGCTAAAATTATTTTACCATCAGATTGTTGATACATAGTTGTATTAGTATATACAATATGAAAATTAAATCCTTCATCAATATCAAATGTAGGATCTAAAGAACCATCAGGAAGTACTTTTACAATATGGTTTCCTGGTCTTAAATAAGAGCCATCATAATACCCACTAAAATAACCATATACATAAGTGTAAGAATCATTATTTATAAAGTCTGACATATAACTACCTGATTGTGGTTCAAAGTAATATTCTAAAGCAACTACACCAACATTTACATAATTGTTACATAATTCATTTACACTTTGAATTCTTATCTCTAAAGTGCCCTCAGGAACTAAATTAGTAGCAAATCCTGCCTCTAAAATAGCTTTAGGTATATTTGTCTCAAAAGCAGATAAATACCCATCTACGTCGCTATATAGATTAAATGGTCCTGCATCAGCTCCAACATTTGATATGGTTATATAGACATTCATTTATTTTATTAGTTTTAAAGTTTGCTGTAATTCATACACTTGTTGTTTGAGAGTTAGAATAACAGCATCCATTTTTTGTAGAGCCTCATTACAGCTATCGCAAGTGCGTACACCTGTAGCTGGTAAATTTGGCCCATTATAATGAAGATTCTTACCACTTTGTAAAGGCACTTTGATTGTTTGTCCATCTTTGCCTAAACCATTAGTAGTGGATTCTCCACATCCTGTTGATTCTAAAAACATTCCCATTATACAGTTGGTATATACATTATATAATAACAAGCCAATACAGGTTGTATATTATTATGTGATTGTCCAGATCCAGCAGCATTAATTGTAATAGTGTGTGTATGGTCTCCAGCACTTGTTGTTGTTACATTATCAAAAAATCCTGCAACTTCTCCTCCACTTCCATCATTACTTCCAGATTGAACATATCCAGTAATTGTATGTGTGTGAGCACCAGCAGTACTTATTGTTGCTGTATGTGTGTGAGAAGGCATTTGTGCACTAGTAAGTGTCACAATATTAGTACCTGTCGTAGAATACAAGTTATACGTTGGATTACCACTAACTAATGGATCTGTCTCTGCTGGAAAAGCACCACCACCCATACCAGATGTTGCACCAACTCCAACTCTACCTCTTTTATCAGGAGTACCATTATTACCATTACATAAATAAATTTGTGTCCAGTCTTGTCCACCATCACCAGTTTTATCTAAACCAGCACCTGATGCATCAAACACACTTGTTGGCCCATAATACTCAACTACGGCATAAGGAATCATTCTATCTTTTAATCCTACAGGAGAACTTTGTCCTGAAAGATAATTAGCAATATATGTATCAATATCTGATATCAATACATAATTTGTACTTACATCTAATTCAAGAGCATCTAAATCTGTTACTGCTACACATAGTTTATCTATAACAGCTTGAAGAACAGCATGTGTTCCTTCATTTCCAGTTATTCCAGAGATACATCCTGGAGTATAACTTGCCTCAAGGGCAGAATCAAAAGCTTCAAGAGCAGTTACTCTGGTATCAATTGCACAAATAGCAGCAGCTAAAGCATTAGAAATATCTTTTTGAGTAATATCTGTACAATCAACTAATTGATCTGAGATAATAGTACATACATTACCTGGCTCAAGCTCATACTTTATACCACTTGCATCTAATGTGGATACTAAGAATCCCATTATAGCTGACACGACATAATTTATTGAATCACCATTATTAATACCTAGCGTTGTTATATCAATACCGGTATATTTTACACATTTATCTGATTGTATCTCAGTACAATTAGAATAGCAGTTTGAACAAATACTCATTTTATATTTTTTTTAAATTGTTGTTGTTGTTGTTGTGGTAATTAAAACAGTGGTAGTTGTTGTTGTAGTAGTTAATTCCCCACTACTGTGTTGATCACAACACTTACATCCTACTGTTAAAAAATTAATTTTACTAGCAATATCATCAACACTATAGTCAGATGCCCAATCAGCATTACAACTTTTAAAAGTTAATATTCTTTTATAATGTAATAATGTAGAAATAGTGCATGCTTCTACAGGTTTATCTAACATATATGCAATATTAAGATATAAGTTGTTAGCCATTTTAGCCAACTGACAATCTATAGAATCTATTAATTTAGAAACTAAAGCACATTCTCTACAATTGGTCACCTTTATACTTAACATATTTTCTTATTTTTGTTGTCCGGCACAATACGCACAAAGTCCATTGGTTAATTTACAACCACATCCTACATTTGCTCCACATTTTGAACACGTTGCCATAATTAATAAAAATTATTTGGGAATGTAGTACCACAGCACTGCCCCCGTTCTACAAAATCATATAATAATTTATCTGCTTTTTGGTATAATCGTACAGCAGTATCTGTAGCACAATTATTTGCAGCAGCTATTGCTCCCTGAATGAAATAGTAAATTGTATCAAGGCTTATTTTTTGTTGCTTTTTCAATTTAGAATTTGCATCCATCATATCAAGCTTCATAAAAGCAGCATCAAACTTTTCCTGTAATTGGTCTACACGCATAACTGTTTTTTCAACATAGTTAATTGCTGCCGGAGATACAGAATACCTAAACACATATACTCCATCAGGTAAAGGGCTCTCACCTTCAGTTGTGATTCCCAGGATTGTAGAATTTAATAAATTCAATGATTCCGTTACAAAAGGAATTGTAACAGTATCAAAACCAGGAATACTCACTTCCAGTGAAGGTGCAGTAACTTGTGGTGGATCATTTGGATAAGTTGATACATCAGTGATACCAATTGTTTTTGTACTATATGTAGGAGTGAGTAAGAAATCTAATATTAAAGCCATATCGTTTTCAAAAAAAAAATGCCAGAGGATTATGAGAATCCTCTCACCCTCTGGCATAGGTTTATAAATCTCTACTAGTTATTACACTGTAGTAGTTGTAGTTGTTGTTGCTAATGTATTATCAGCAGATACAGCACCTAAGTCATCAACTAAAGCTGCTTCTAAAGCAGTTTCAAAAGCACTTCCTGATTCAACAGCTATAATAACACTATTAGCCATAGGAACATAGTCACCCATTAAGTGCATGCTCTTATCAAAATCTGTGAAACGAATGTAATAAGAGGAATAATTAGTTCCATCAGTTACATAGCTTTCAAAGTTTTGGTTGTACCCAACTTTTGTATGTAAGTGCTTTAAGTATCCAGCTTGATAGCTATGGAAGTTCTTTTCTAATTGAGCAATTTCTTCTGAAGTTCCAGAAGGATAATTAGATTCTTGAGTAGTTGTAACAGTAGCTACACTTTCACATGCATCACTTGCTAAGAAGTCAGCAGTTGTGTCAGCTCCTTTATATACAAATACATCAAACCACATTCTATCATATTCATGAGGGAAAGCAGCAACATCACAAGGTTCTCCATAAGAAGTTAAAGGTTTCCCTTCAACCACTAAAGTAGAAGCTTCACCAGCTCCAACTTTTTCAAATCTGAAGAACTTGTCAAAAGAAATGTTATCAGGATTTGTCCCTGGAGCAGCTTTTGCTAACTCAGCAAGAATACCATCAATAACAGTTTCATCTGCAACAGATGTACAAGGATCTCCACCACAAGTCAAGCATTCAGCTGGAAGTGTAATAGATCTTGTAAGTCCATTAAAATAAAGAGTGTCAATGTAACTAGAGTGAGCTCTAATTGTTAAAGAAATTTCCTCTTGAGGTTTAACATCAAAAGCAGAAACTACAGTAATTTGATTGGCAGCAACAGGATTTCCCTGTACTTTATACCATTCAATTACATTACCACCAGCACCACCTTTAATCTTGTCAGATCTTTTAGATCCTTGAAGATAAGTGTTTTCACGCCCTTGAGCGATATACCAATAAGGGGCACCAGAAGGAGTAGCATCTGTTGTGTAGGTATTATCAAAAATACCTATTTGACCTGCAGTCAGGTCTTGGGTTGATCCAGCACTAGGAAGAGCAGTCTGTCCCACTGGAGCCACAAATAATGTGGTCAAAGAAAAATCAGCCATTTTATTTAATATTTAAAGTTAATAATTATTCATTTGTTATAGTTCTCATTCTTGCTGTCTGAGCTGCACTCATATTTTCTGTATAGTCAGCTAGATTAGCAACAGTCAAATCTAGTAATTCATCTTCTAAGTATTCTATTAATTCACAATCTTGATTAATAGAAGGATTTCCATCGAAATCTGTGTAACCTTCCTTATCAATTTTTTGAGGGTAGCGTACATATAAGATTTTTAATTCTTTAGGAGTGAATGTTCCATCTGTATAAATGGAAATATCACCACCAGTGATTGTGTTAAAAGTTTCTTGATATTCAAAGGAAGGTTTAAAATCAACATTGTTTATTAAAAACTGAATGTCTCCATGTTTAACCAGGTCCTTATTTATCCAAATAACACGATCTTTGCATTTACCTTTGTCAGCTATAACATAAGCATCTGCATAAAGCATCATTTCGGGATTTAGTTCGGAGAGTTTAGCCGTCCATTGATTAATGTTCGGATCTTCTTCCTCCAAAGATAGAGAATTTTCATTAAAGTCAACTAATAATTTTCCAATATCTTGATAGCGTTTAGTAAAAGCACCAAACCCCATTTTGCTTGGTGTACTAACACCAGTAAATTTTTGTTTAATTAATTTTAATTGTGCCTCATTTAATGCAAGTATCTTATCTTCTAATTGAATCTTTTGATGATCATTAGATGAAAGCTTGTTTAAACGTTGGTCGATTTTATATAATAAACTATCTACTGGTATCATTTTACACGGATGCTAATTTTTTTGATCTTAACTTATCTTCTAAAATAATCAAGTCTTCTTGATTCATTTCATCTGATAAATATTTAACAAGCTCTTCTTCACTAGTTGATATTTCAACTTCGCCTTCATACACTCTACCACTAGCTTGTAAACGATAAATACTATGTTGAATAGCTTGTTTTACTAAATCTTTAATATGGAGTAAATCATCATTCATATCAGCAAATTGTGTGAACACTCTTATAGGATCTAATCCTTTAAATGCTCCTGAGCTGAACTCAGTTTGTTTTAATGCATTATCAATTTCATTATATACAAACTCTTCTGGTGTACCATCTGTTACAGGGAGACCTAATAATCTAGCAACTTTAATTCTTCTAGTTGGAGTCATTTCATCCAACTTAACAATAGCTTTATTAATAATTTGTTTCTTTTTATAAAGAATAGCATTTTCTTTTTCTTTATCAACAACATAAAATTGTGTGTCTGCTGCAAATTCACCTCTTTGCCAAGCTTGTAATGAGCTAGCAATAGTAGGATGAACTCTTAACCAAGAAAATGTAAGTTCTTGATAATCTGAATCTAAATCGTAATAATTATCACCATCCATCAGTTTAACTGACTGTACATGCAATTGATCACTAGTACCTTTAGATTTTCCATAATTCCAAAAATCAGATCTTGGACCTAAATCAACCCCTAAAGAACCTTCAAGCTTAGCTTTTAATTTTGTAACACGTTCTATTTCAATTTCACGCTCAGTGTCATTAGCTATTCTTTTAATGTAAGCTGCATCCGGATCTAATCCAGTTCTATACTTACCATTAATTTCTTTATAAGGAAACTTAAACACTCCAGTTCCTGGGATACGTGTCATGCCTTTCTTGTTTAGTTCGCTATCCATTGTTTGAATACGACTATCTTTATACTCTCTCTTAATAGTAGAGATGATACCTAATTTACCCATAATGTAGTTATTTTAATATTGGTTTATACTTACTTTTAGTTGAGAACAGTTGAATCAACAACTGCTCCCTATTATGAAGAACTAGTGTTAGGGAGGAGGGAGCAGGGAACCTAACACTAGACTTCAAGAAATCACAATGTTTTAGAATTGTGGAATTTCTTCAATTAACACTGTACGTGATAAATCTTCAATGAAGATATCACATCTATCCTCCATCCAAATTTGGTACCCTGGGAATTTGTTAGCAGAACTCATTCCTTGAGACTTCGCAAAGCCTAAGTGATGTTGTCTACCATCAACATAACCCCAAGTCATAGAAGGCGAACCTTTCATACGTACCTCACGGATGTTATTCATTAATCCACCATCAGTAGAAGGAGAAACATCAAACACCATAAATACAGGAGTTGATTTCTTATTCTGACCAAACTCAAGGTTTGTTTGTGGTAAATCTAATTCACGTAAATGAATCAACTCAACTTTACCAGTTTCACGAGTGATCATAGAATCAAACGCAAAATTATAAGTAATGTTTTGTCCAGATCCTTGCATGAATCTATCTCCACTATCAGCAACAAATGTTAATCCACTGTTAAGTGCATCATCTTTTAAAGCAGTTTGGAATACATCAAATCCAGCTTCATTGGTGTACATTTTCACTGCTCTGTTCTTAACATCCACTCGTCTGTAGAATAAATCTCCAAATACTGAACGAATTAAGTTAGCAGAGAATTCACCTCTGTTATACTGTACTAAGTTTCCATTGTTACGCATTCTGTGGTAAACACCAGCAGATGTACGTTTAAGTTCTTGTCTAGATCCACCAGACTTCACTGTACCAGGCTTAGCCCAGATCATACGCTTAACTTTAAGCTCGATCATAGACTTACGCATCCAATACTCAACAAATGGTTCCCAACGAATACTATTTTTAGTAAGAGCTTTCTCATTACGAGTTTGAGCTGCATACACCATAATATCTAAAGGAGATCCATTAGCATCTCTTAACATTTTTTCATCAGCCCATTTTGTGATTGTATGTTCAAAACCGTAAGCAGAACCTAATGATTCAAACATTTCGATTTTTTCACCCAATCTTGGTAAACCTAATAAATCTTGATCAAATTCACCAATAGCAGCATCAACTAATTCTAATTCAACACCAATGGTTAAGAATTGAGAATCAATGAAGTCCACTGTAGGATTTTCAGAAACTAAGTTTAAAGTGTAAAGGAAGCCATTGTTCCAAGGTTGAGGATCTCTGATCACATAAACTCTTGGTCCATACTGACGAGTACCTAAAGAAAGGATTGCATTTTTAGAGAACTCATTAGTATCTAATACTATTTGGAACTCTTGCCCGTCAATACCAGGTTTTGCTAAATTGGCAGTTGATGTTGGGATATCAATGATTTTTGGGAATTTGTATGGAACTTCTATTTTCCATTTCCAGCTATCACTGTTGTTGTCAATGTAATAAGGTGTAGACTTGTTAATCATGTCTAAAAAATCATTAGCATATAAACTCGACTGAGTATATATACTTATGATTTTCTTATCATAATCAGCAGGCTCTGTAGTGTGGAATGATTCTAAGTGATTAGAATCTGTTAGTTTCCCTACGGCCCTTTTATCTGCTGACGCAACACGAGCATAGGTAAAACCAGTTAATCCGGGAATTGTTCTAATTGCCATTTTTTTACTGTTTTAAGTTAAAATATTTATTTTTGAAACCAACTCTTTGCTGGTTGCTTGTTATTAGCTACAGCCCTCTTAGCTGTAGTCTTCTGTCTAGCCACATCTTTAAAGAGTTGACTTGATTTTTGAGATACTCCACGTTTCTGTATAGTAGATAATGTGGGATCTTTTTCAAGAAGTTTCAACAATAAAGCAACTTTAACTTTTTGTTCATGGTTTTCAGGACGTTTTAAATCTAATATTGATTTATCAAAATCTGTTAGAGTTTCTCCTGATTCGGTTTTCCATTTATCTACTAATAGGAAATCTTGTAGTTCATTGGCTGTATTTACATTGACAGGTATTCCATCAAATTCTTTAGCCTTAATTTTATCTTGAAGAACGGATTGAACGTTCTCAATATATTTACTTTTTTGTGTTTGCTTTTGCTGATTAGCTATTTTAGCTTGTTCAGCTTTTTGAGCAAGTGATTGTTGCTCTTTTTTAATAAGCACCTTATGGTGTCTTTTAGATACATCTTCTAGGTCTCCGTAATTTCTTAATTTCTCAAGCTCTTTATCAATATCTTCAGCTTCCCATAATTGATCTGTCAATGCTTGTCGTACAACTCTTTCTTGATTTTCTTCTTTAGTTAAATCTAAACTACTAAAATCTTCAATTTGAGCTACTTGTGAAAAATAATCTCTAGGATTAGCACCATCAACATATATTGCTTGAAAAGCTTTTTGATGTTCTGAACCAAATTGTCCAATAAATTCACTTATCATTGCTTGAGCTCCAAGTTCTTTTTCTTTTTTAAATCTTTCTAAAAAATCTTCTGGACTCTCAATTTTAATACCTTCTTCTTCACCTTCTTCTCTAGTGAATACACCTAAGTCTGCTAGTTCATTTGCTAAGCTATCAAAAGCAATTTCATTACCTTCTTCACCTTCTTCACCTTCATCTGATGCAGTTGGTTCTGGAATTCCTGCAGGTGGTTCATCACCTTCTGTTGTTTCATTTTCATCTGCTGCAATAGGATCATCATCTTCTTTTTCTTCTTCCTCTTCTTCTTCTTCTCCTCCTAAAAGGAAATTTGTAAGTGAGTCTGGATTGTTTGCTGCAGTCTCTGGAACATCATCTTCTCCACCAGCTAATTGTGTTGGATCTGCTTTACCATCTGGTCCTTTACCATCATCTGTATTGTCTATTGCTGAAACATCATCAGCATCTGCTGAAACACTTTCAGTTTCAAACAAATTGTCTAGTAACTGTTGATTTCCTGCTCCACTAGTATCAACAGTGTTTTCTATACCAAAGTTTGGTTTTGTATCTATTTCTGCCATAATGTAGTTTTTAATATTGGTTTATTTAGTAAAAATAATTCTATAGTCTTTAAATTCAAAACAAATAAGCTGTTTAATTAACATTAAATCTGTTAATATAGCATTAACTAATTTTTTATGTTATTTTTTGCTATTTTGTCCTCTTCCTTTTGCATTTTCTTTAGCAATAGCAAGATCATTTGCTTGGTTTGCTTTATCCACTTTTAGTTTTTCCATACCAAGTGTGAACTTCGATTTAATATCTTGTAACTTAATTTGGTGTTCTTTATTTATACGTTCACGTTCACTATTAAGTTTTTGAGTTTCAAGAACATCTTGGAATCCATTATTGTTTGCATCAGGAGTCTCAACTTGTCCATAACCTGTTGCAGATATAATTGCAAGTTCTTTTTTATTGATTCTATCAAGCTCATTTTGATAGTTTTCATTTTCCATTTCAAGCATAGCTTGTTGCTCTTCTTTTTGTTGTTGAGCTTGGAATTGAGCTGCTTGTTGTTCAACTTTTTGTTGTTCAAGAGCCTGGGCTTGTTCTTGTTGCTCCATCACTCTATCTCTAACTTTTTTGAAAGAACGTTTTAAATCACGAACACTATTAGTTCCATACATTTCAATTACATCATATAGAGACCCACCATTTTGTATAATAGCTTGACTAAGTTGACGTATTTCATTAAACATACGAGTATCTTCCGGTCTATTAGTCATAAACACTTTTAAATCTCGCAGTCCTATTTCATTTCCTGTGACAGCTATAAAAGAAGATGTACCTTCAGAGTTTACATAACTAATTGTGCTTTCAGGTTTTTGAGATTCTATATATTGACTAGCATCTACAATAGCTTGGTAAAGCTGACCTATAACATACTCATGTGCTACAAATAAAGGTTCTGTTTGTGTATAAGATTGTTGTACAGCTGTATTTGTGCCTGTTGCTGATTGACTAGCTTGTACAGAACCTAGTCTTTCTTTACTCATACCTATAAGCTCCCAGCATTCATTCTTCATTTGTACAGCTAAATTATAACGTGTTTGAATTTCATTACTACGTGTTAAATCAACATTACGTGCTACACTCTGATTTGATACAGGACTTTTTGTATTCTCTGGAGAATCATCGTCAAACATTATACCACGTTCTTTAGCTTCCATTTCCCAGATATCAATATCATCTTGACCATCTCCATCTTTAACCCTTGGTACACGTCTAATATTTACAACACCAACATTACCAATTTCTTTACGTAAAAGCTCAAACATTTGGTTAACACTAACATTATATATTACTTGAAATGGTTTCATCATATCAACTAATGAACGAGGCTCTGTATTTTTTTGTTCATGAACAGTTCCTATAATAGGAAGATATGGAAGAAGTTTATATGGCTTCATATGATAAATATCAGGTCCAATTTTTCTACCTTGATACATTTGATTTACCCAGCCCCATGTTAAACTTATTTCTCTAGGATCTGAGCCAGGTTTATAATTCTCATCTACGAGCATGGTAAGAGGTTCTCCAGTGACCTCATCTTCATATACTAGTTCACCTATTTTCTTTTTGCTAATCCAATAAGCTGTAACTACAACATATTTATATCCAAATGAAGACACATTAGATGTTAATCCTAAGAAATCACGTAAGTCATCACTGTTTTCTTTCATCTCACTTTCAATCATCATTCGTGTTTGTAACACTAATGGATCATAAGTGTCATATGTAATACTATCAATCCCGGGTTGTACACCAGCTCTGGTTAAATTACTTTCTCTAGTATTAATTAAACCATAGTCTTCTAAACCTTTGCGTAGATGATCAATTTCTTCCTTTGTTAAATCTGGTACTGTTTCGATTATTTCGGATAGCTCCATAACTTTTGTAGTTCCTACAGCATAAGCTCCTTTGTTTCTACCTGTGACATCTGAAGTGTATTTCATGTCTGGGGTTGTAAGGAACCATGTTAACTTAGGGTTTAACACTTCAATATTAAATCCTGTAGCAGAGTTATCTTCATATATATGGTAGAACTGACGAGCTGCAATTAATATATCTCTAAAAGCTTCTTCTGAAAGCTCTTTAAGATTAAACTCAGCTTTTACAGCTGTAAGTACATGATTGGCCCATTTTTCTGCTTGTGATGTATAATCAATTAAATCTTCTTCAATTTCCTCCATAGTCATCTTTTGAACTTCTTCTTCAGATGCTTCTGGATTGTTATTCATTATTTTAGCTTTTGCCTTTTCCATAATGAATTGCTGCATAAGCTGGGTTTTAAATTCCAGTTCTTCATTTTTGGAATCATCATCAAAAGCCTTCACTTTATAAGTGTCCGGTCTTTTAGTAAGTTCTCCAACAAGTTCATTAATTGGTGTTGTGAGGATGCTATAGTGTTTTACATATGATGGAAGATCAAGATTGCCTTCTAACATATCTGAGAAACTTTTTACATTATCATCTTCATAAAAATCTTCAGTACGAAGGATACCTTTAACTAGGTCATAGTTTTTTGCAAAACTTTCTCTGTTTTTTACATATTCAGCATAAGCACGATTAGCAAAATAATCCATTGTATTTTTAACATATGAATCTTTTTTCTTATATGCTTCTGACTTAAACTGATCTGGGAATATATTCAAATATGCATATTTGATATTTGAGTCCTTTGTGTATCTAATTATAGCCATATCATTTAAATAATTTTTTTCGTTTTTTGCTGAATCCTCCACCAACATTAACGAAAGTTCTTTTTTGTTTATTATGTCTTTTACCAAGACTTTCTAATCTTGGATCTTTTTTCTCACCTATAGCTCCCATTATTGGATCCATCTTAACTGCCTGAGCTATAGCTAGTTCTGCAGCAACCAATCTATCCGTGTTAAGATCATCATGGTATTGTATTATCTCTTCTAGTAATACAGGGTCAAGGATTCTATTAACACCTAGCACTTCATTTAATATTTTATCATCTTCATCTTTTTCAATTACAATCTGCTCTTCTAAATATTCCTTCATCAAATTATGAAGGTGTGTTCTAATCTTTTCAGCCGATCGGTGAATACCAAAATCTCTATTCACTGTTGTATTAGGAACCACTTCTCTTAACCATTGTGGTTGTTTCTCTAAATAATGACTATCATTTTTACTCACCATGTAATCAATAAATGAAATTTCATCATTTTCTACAAGAGCTCTAGCATTATAATACTTAATTAAATACCGAGCTTGCTCTTCCCAAACACTTTTTCTATCAGGACGTGCTGTATAACTAGCAACAAACATATCCTGGTATTTTTCACCCATTAAACTATGCATTCTTTTATAAATATATACACTTCCTAATGAGCTTGAATATTCAGATTTACCTTGTCTATATGGATCCACTCCTGCAACATATAAACCATAGGGTGGATTTTCAATAGGAAACTCATATATAATTACAGGTGCATCTTTACTATCACTTGGTTTTAATGGAAAATTACTAATAGGTAATTTATCACTAAATTTATGTTTTACAGTTCCTTCATCTAAAAATAAATCAACTGCAGTTCCTGTTTTCTTAGCTAATATAAGTTTTTCTTTTTGTCTTTTTGCACTTTGTACATCAAACATATTCTCCTGAGAACTAAGAAAACACTCATCCACTGTCAAAGGATAGTACATCACTTTCTTTAAATACAGTGTTCTATCCGGGTTATTTTTTAAAGCCTCTCTTTCTGCTTCAATTGTCTGAAGAGCCAACTCTTTATCACTCACCCACATTTTAATTTTAAACAAATCACTATCAGGCTTCACTTCTATATTGTGCTCTTGCATCAAATAATGCCCAATTGTAATTTCTGTTTTGCAATCTTGTCTATATAATCCAGACAAAAATAATCCTGTCTTACCTTCTACACCATCTTTCCTAGGAATACCTAAAAAGTTATGAGAAGCAGGATTGAAAAAGAAGTTCTCTGCATCAGCACCATTATCAAATGCACCACCTGTACCAACCATCATTGGAACACCACGCCAACCAAACTTACCTTTAAATGCAGGTTCAACTGCCTGATATGTAGCCCCAAAAAGGTATTTACCTATTTCATCCATAATTAAGGACTTTGCAGTTGTACCAGCACCCGTTTCTGTGTTTATACCATCACGAGCATTCCTAATCATAATATAACTCCAAACTTCGTTTTCACCATCTGGAGTTTTATATCCCAATCTTATTTGAGACATCTTCCAACTTTTATCCAACCTTGGAATAGCTATTCCTTTCCAAAGTTTTCTTAAACCGAAATCCACTTTATCTTTCAATAAGTTTAAATCTCCATCATTACCTCCAATAATTATATTTTGTGTATGTTTAAATAACACAGAGTTCCAGCCTAAATAACTAGCCTCCATTTCCGATTTACCACCTTGTCTACCACCAACTTCTATATAACCTTTTCTAGGTTTTTCAGAACAATTAATAAGGTGAACCATTCGTTCCCATTCATTATCTCTGATCTCTGGATGTAATTCCTCTCTTATCTCAACACCATTTTCATCTTCAATATCAATTCTAATCCACCAATGGTTAGCATGCCAGTAATACCATCCATGAATATATACATCATCTATATAAACACCAAGCATGCAACGCTCAACCTCCTGGACCACAAGAGCATCATACTCTTCTGTACCTTCCGGAGGAATACGACCCTCTCTCTCGAGAGAAATAAACCAATCATCATACGTTGTATCTAAACGTTTCATTTTTCTTTTTTCTTTTTTTAGAATATTCTAAAGGAAGAGGCTCATATCCTATCCATCTAAAACCTAATATTGGATCGTAATAATATAATAACATGTAGTTTATTTCATTCTATGTGGAACTTCAGCTCTACCACGAGCTTCTTTTTTTTGTTCTTCAACAGACCGAAGTTTATCAACTTCACCTAACAAAGATAAGTAATTTTTCATCATTTCCTGAATATACTTTCCTTGTGTTTCAATTGTAGCTACAACTTTAACCTTTGTACCACTTCTAGTTTCTTCTACTTCTGTTCTATCTTGTAGCAGGTGAATAGGATTATCATCAATATATTCCTGCCACTGTTGTAGCTTAGTTTCAGCCCAATCAAGTTCAGCACCTATATAATTAATCTTCGCCATACATTTGTTGTTTAATTAATAATGAGTGTATTCGCATTCCTTCTCTTATAATTTCAGCTGTCTCATTATCATTTTGAATAACATGATTATCCATTTCTAATTGTTGTCTAAATTCTTTAAGACTTAAAACCAAAGAAGAGGCTTGTGTAATATCAACCTCTTCTTTTATTAACCATTCAGAAAAATCCCATCCAGGGAGCAATCTACAGATGTGTACTATTTCATCACAAGCTTCTTTATATATATCCTTTTTCTTAGACATTATCTAATAATTTATTTATGTCTTCTTCAGACAAATTTTTTGTTGTTTGTGGTTCATCAACATATTCTTCAACGCCTGGTGGTGGGTCAACATTTTCATTTTCTATAGAACCTCTCACATCTTTAGACATATAATCCAAAGGCACACTCACTGTTACATTATCCTGTGTTCCTTTACTATCAACTTCTCCATGTAAATCTACAAAATCTGCTCCATCCATATATAAATTATGTAATAAGTTCATAAATGTATATAAAGGTACCTTTTTAATTATAAATCTTTTTTTTGGGTTCATCATCTGTTTTTAATTTTTCGGCTTTCCATAAACCAATTGGACACTCACTTTCTAAGCTCCTTGTTTTTGCTGCTAGTGTACATCCACAATTTGTACAATGTATATCTGGCCTATTTGTTTTATGCTTTGTAGAAATATATTCACAATCCCTACATATATTCATACGTTTTTCACTAATCTCATTTTGCCTATTAAGCAAATAATTTGCCCACCCTTCTGTTATTTCTTTAAACTGCCCCATTTTCTTTATTTTTTAACCACTCAATTTTATTTAAGAACATTTGTAATTTTGCTTCAGCCTGTTGTCTTTTCTTTTTTGTAATATCTTCACTGAAACATCTTTCTTTCCAATAGGTAGCTTGTTCTTTGCAATATTCCAGTTCTTTTTTAGCCTTTGTTTTGTTGTAGTAAAATTTTCCAAATCCACTTATTTCTATACTATTAAAATTTTCAAGTGCATCATTAGCAGAATCAAATTGATGTGCCACAACTTGCCTAATAACATTCTCTGGAACTGTAGAGCTTAGAGCAACTTTCTTTGTAATCCACTCTCTAACAGACATTGAATTTGGTTTATCCTTTATCTCCATACTTAAATGTTAATGCCAAGGCTAAATCAGAATTATAATCAAATAGAAAAACCGGATTGATCTTTACCACTCTCTTATGTTTTTTCAGAATGTTAAGCTTGTACAATTTACTAATAATATTTCCAACTGTTGCCATACTGGTACCAAATTTTTCCACAAATTCTGCTTTAATTTCTGAAACATCTTTATTTTCTGATATTGCATATGCTAATAACTGCACATCTCTCTTGACTAATTCCAGGGAATTCAATGTGGAGAGAATGAAGAAGTACTTGTAAGCCAAATCAAAGCTACTTGTAATTTTGGTGTTTATTTTTTGAACAATCATTTTCTTGGTTTTTTTTATTACTTCAAATGTACAAAATTTTTTTTATTTTTCTAACATAAAAAATTATAAAGGCCCCCGGGGGTGAATGGGATAGCCCCCTTTTGATTTTCAAAATCGTTTGTATGCTGTGTGTGTTAGACCACTCCTAGTTAACACCCCACCATATGAAAACAATAATCGGTGCACCCCGAGTGTACATTAATAAACATAATAAAACAGAATACAATGAAAAGTACAAAAATGCAAACAGTACAAATCGTGAACGGTAACTTTAGCGATGTAACAGAAGGTAAAAAAGGTAATTTCACAGGCGAAGATGTGCAAGGAACACAATACTTCATAGCTAAGAAAAAGATGAATGCGATGGGAATCAACAAAGACGATGATTTCAAACCATTCTACATTACGGTAACAGAGAAAACTTTCAACGTGCTTGATGATGAAGACAAGCCTGTAATCAATCCTGAAACTGGTCAGCCTGAAACCTTCACACGAATCCAAGCAGGTGCAACATTCCTGAAAGAAGAAGACGCTATTCTTGCTACCTTAGACAGTGACCTAAGAACACTAAGAGCTACTAAAATGCTACAAGACAAAGCCAAAGAACTGGAATTGGACTCAGCTACAGTGGCTAAACTGGTTGCAAGCATCTAACATAAAACTCACTCGCATGGGCTAATCCCTCATGCGAGTGTTTTTTAAACTTACGATGAACCACAGCAAACAGGTGATGTAGTGGAGTGTTGCTACTTTCGTGCTCACTCAAGTGGAATAACATTATATATAAGGGTGGGAGTTTACCTGGGTTGAGGTAATTTAAATTCCAGAGAACACAAATGTTAAAGGAATTACATTATTCATATCTTAGTCCCGAGAAAAATGAAATGTTGTTGTGAAATATTCAACATTATGCCTCAATTATTGATAATTCACTAAGAAATTGAGAAGAATAAGTATGTGAAGAAGAGAAGACCACCTCTTAATAACGTGGTTATAACCATAAATTGACAAATACACAATTGTTGAACATTAAAATATATATAGCATTATGGCTACAGCATATCAAAAAGAACTAAGAGAACAACTAATTAAGTATTGTGATAAGCATGATATTAATTATGAAACCTATGGAAAGTATTCATTTGCTTATGAAGGGTATTATAAATGGCATGATCCTGATATGAATCTATCTTTCTTAGAAGTGAAGAAACAAATTGATAACAATATTAAACATTAACATTATGGCAGCAGACACAATATACAAGAGTCAGAGCTCACTTGTTTATGATAGTTTAATAGCTAGTATTAAATTATTAGCTGGAGATGAATTCAAGCTTAATACACCTTTCATTTATAATGATGGACAGAAAACTGTAGCTTGTCTTATACAGGATAGATTTATTCATTTAGTCTATAATGAGAAATGAGTATTAAACTTGAAAAAGATGAATGGTCTCTTGCTAGTGAGTATATTATTAAGCAAGAGGCTAGTCGTCATTTAGAAACATTTAATCCTTTTACTAATAGTTATGAGAGTGGACGAGATTAGTTTTACAGCTAGAACATTTACAGTGTTCAAAGCATTAGATATTAAAACAGTTGAAGAAGTTATGGCTGTTCCTTGGTGGATCTTATATAATACAACTGTAAAATATGACGCATTCAGCTCAGGTGTCAGAGTGAATGATAGAGTGTTAAAAGACATCGAAGATAATATTAACAGAATAATTATAAATAATTAATCAAACTCTCATCCAATTGCAGGAATGCATTACTAATTACACGTCTATGTGTTGCCAAGTTTTGTATGGATAGAATATATCTCAAGGTGCAACCTTGTGAGAGTTTATTATAATATATTTGGTAACAATAAATAAATACATAATGAAAACAATTAAAACAAACAAAATTATTGAACTTACGTATGAACGTAAACATGCTAACATTAAAACTGGTGCTATATTAAATATTACATTGCCACAGGCTAGAGGTTTTTATAAATTAACACATCTCATTCCTAATGAAGATGATAACTACAGTAATTTATTAATGTGTAGAGATATTGTACGTAGTATAGCTAAAGCTATATTATTTGCTGAAGGTGAAACTGATAGTCCTGAATCATTTGTTAGTTCTTTACATGATGAAGATATTCCTGAGAATGAAATGGATGCTATTGGTAAGGCTAGTGTTGCTGGGTATCAAGATGATGGAGAATCAATATGAAACAAATAAAAAACACAGTTAACGCTGTATTAATAACTTTAGTAGTCATAGCACATATATTATTTGTGTTATGGCTATTAAGTAAAGCAATTGGTTGGATAAAATGAAAGATTATATGACTATCGCATTTTGGATACAATCGTGTATTGAAAGCTGTATAAATACAGAACAATTAGAAAATAGTTTAAAACTTATTCAATTGTTTCATAAAAGGTATCAACATCCTTATATGTATAAACATTTAATAACAACATACTCAGAACATAAATCTTATTTAAATCATGAAGAGATTAATTAGAACAACACTTGTGCTTTTGCTAACACTTGCATTTCTTTATTTAGGAATTATATTTATAAT
>Ga0070747_1000210_pt1 | contig 29621 bp, 54 predicted proteins | sample VirMetDEL_Mar_31_FD_77321 | JGI IMG/M metagenome (GOLD analysis project Ga0070747, IMG submission 77321) | Aqueous microbial communities from the Delaware River and Bay under freshwater to marine salinity gradient to study organic matter... | ecosystem: Environmental > Aquatic > Marine > Coastal... | reverse complement strand
GTAATACTAGTAGTATCTGTAGCACTATTCTTTGCATCAGCTTTTGCTCCTAGTGTTACCATAGCTCCATCTGCTACTGATCCCGAAACTAATGCTCCGCTTGCTATAGCTCCATTAGCAATTGCCCCACTGGCTATTGCTCCGCTTGCAATAGCTCCAGAGGCTATAGCTCCAGAAGAAACAGCGCCAGAAGCTATAGAGCCGCTAGCAAAAGCACCACTCGCTACCTGTCCAGATGCAATTTTAATGTCATTATTAGTCCCAAGGTCAACAAGTTGAGTCCCTGCAGGGTCATCATAATATACAAGTAATTTATCAGAATCAGCCATGCTTGTAGTATCATGTTCTAATGTAATAACATCATCTGCTACTCCGGTATGGCCTAACCCATCTACTGCAAAGTTATATATTGCAATGTTATCTGTGACATTAACAATTAAAAGTAATCCCTTAATATCAAAATCTGAACCATAATCAGAGAGTTCTACTGTTCTTGCTGAAGCATCAAATGTATAAGTTGTTATAAGTTTTTTCATATTATCCTAACGCTATTGCCATTGCTACAGAAAATCCTTCACTCGCTCCTGTAACGGTTATCGTTTGCCCACTGTTAGTTACTGCAACTCCACCTCCACCATTTATAGTAAAGTCTGCAGACCCGTCAGTATCTGATGCAGCTGATCCACCACCAGTATCTGTCGTTATAGTAACACCAGTAATATCTCCACCTCCAGCTGAACTGACACTTGCGTCAATAGCATCCTGAACAGCAGCTGCAGTTAATATTGAAGTATCATTATCTACTAAGTCTGTGTTACTATCTTGAATTTTAGTTATAGTTATTGCAGCATCATCTGTTATCTCTGGCATAGTAATTGAACTAGCTGTAGCTCCAATATAAGTTGCTAATTGAGACATAGTTACTTTACCTGTGGAGTCTTCACTACCTGCAGCTACTTCACCAGCTGCACTTCCAGCAACAGAAACATCATCTATTAAAAATGTATCTCCAGCAGCTATAGTAATACTAGTTAAATCTTTACAATTCCTAAGATTAACATCGTGTCCATCCATGAGCTTAAAATCTGAAGCATCATCTCGTATTAATTTCCCTGTAAACTTTGGCATTTATGCTCCTTAAGTAATTTGTATACCTGAAAATGTTACAGCTTGATTAACTGAAACATAAACATTATAATCTTGTGTAAAGCCATTACTAGCATCAACAGCAGCATTATGCAATCCACTAACTGTTTGTATAGCACGTAAATCAGTAGCTACATCATCTGGATGTATTGATGCATTATCTGCTTGCTTAATAGTGGAAGCTTCATTATCTGTACCGCCATTCTTAGGCCATCCAAAAAATGTATAATGACCTGATTCCCCTGCAATTGTTAAGTCAGGACAGTTACTATGATATTCTGATGCTGTCCATGTACTTCCATATCCAGAAACACTTTGAGTGCCTGCACCGCAAATATTTATTGACCTAGAGGATTGGTCAGGAAGTAGTGACCCGAGAGTAGCTGTATTTGCAGCTTGCATGCATGCAGTAAGTTCTGCTTGAGTTGGGCCAGTAGTAGCATCACAAGTTCCCCATATTATCTTATTAAGAAAGTAATATCTCCCGCTACTCTGATTAGAAGAAGATCCTCCTTCTGTAACTGCAACATTACAAGATATATACTCGCCTTCACTTACATTTCTTGACATTCCACTGTCATCTGAAGTGTCTGTGCTACTTGTAGTAGCGGCAACAGCTAAGGCAGTATCCGATATAAAATCATCAGTAGCCATATGGCCAGTTTCATTAGTAACAAAATTACTTCCGTTTAATTTATAATCTACTTGTGGAGCGGAGTCTAAAGTTCCGTCATGATTATTAAAAGTAGCTTTAGCAAAAAAATCATCAGCTATACCTACAAGAGTTGTATTGTCAGACTCAGTAGTACCGTTAGTAGCAGTTCTAAATGTTACTGCATTGATAGAGAATGCAAAAGATTCTTCAGTCATTAGCTCAGAAGCCATAGTAGTTTCATCTACTTTATGATATAGCTTATTAGTAGCAGTAGCATATATAAATGGTTTAGATGCAAACTCACTTATTGAAGTCGGTGCATTTGTCTGTACTGTTATGGGTTTTGACTTTCTTGTTATACTGCTTCCCATTTAAACTCCTTTATTAAACATAATATACAACATTAATATCTTCGCCATCTACTGTAGCCAAAGCATATAAAAGATTTGCATTAGATATACTTATACTATAAACATCTCCTGCATACAAAGCCATGCTTTCTGTTGCAGATACAGCGCTAGTACCTATATAGATTATTCCTGTATTAGAAAGATTAGCCATAATATCTACATGAGAACAGGATACACTTGTTAGCCTAGTAGCACTGCCACTAGCTACAGATAAAGCAAATTGACCAACACTACTATTTGGGTCAATGCTTGCAGCAACTTTTAGTCTTCCCGATCCATTATCAATTGGATCACCATCACTATCAATTAACCTTCTATCTTTTCCATTCCCGATGGTATTAGCCATTTAAAATCTCCGACAAACCAGCTTTATCTATGTTCTCTACCTTACCTTTTAATTGTATTTTTGCAACTTCAGCTAGCATATTAGTTTTCCACGCTTGATAGTTCTTCTTGATATCTTTTACTTTCTCTTTTGCTTCTAACTCTATTTTTTCAGCTTTAAACTCTGCTCTTTTTATATCATCTTCTTTATTTGCAATTTGATTGTCTAATGCTATGCAAGTATTTTGCTTTTCTTCAACAAGGCAATTCAATCCTTTTACTTGACTATTTGAATATTCAATACTTGCTTCTAGCTCTTCGTTTTTAGCATTATATTCTTTGAGCAAACTGTCATACTTACTCTTTACATCTTTATGCTGATCAAGATATTTATCTTTCTCAAAAGATAGATTACTTAACTCTTCTTCATGATCGCCTTTTTTCATATCTAAGGATATATCTAAAGATGCATAATTAGCCTCAGCCTCTTCAATTTTATTATTAAAATCTCTTAATTTAGCATTAGCCTTATACAAGTCTGATTGAACACTTTTGTTTTTTTCTATATACTTAGAAGTTTTATCATGCAATAGTTTAGAATCAGATACATCTTTATTTAGCTTTTTTAAATAATCTTCTATCTCAATCTTTTCAGCAGCAATTAATGAAATACTGCTTTTTGCATCGTCTAACGAAATATTTAACTTCTTCAGCTTATCACTAGATTTTTCAATAGACAATAACATTGAATCTTCTTTTTTAGATAAAGTATCAAGATTACTTTTTTTGTTATCAAATGATTTATCTAATAGTTTAATAGACTTATTATAATCTTTTATCTCATCCTTCTTTAAAAGTATTTCATTCGCTAACTTCTTATTGCTTTTCTCAATTGATTTGTTTTTTTCTAATACAGCCTGCTTTAAGTCTTTCTTGTTAAGTATTAATTTTTTTCTTTGACCAAACATACTTTCTCCTAATGATATGAAATGATATCTATGAAATCTCTAGAGGTATCCGCAGGGTCACTATATCCTGAAACCATAAGAATGTTTAATTGAGTTATCAATAAACCCTCTATTGTAAATGGAAGACCATTTGTAACATCTATATGTATTTGTTTGCCATCACCGCCAATACCATTAATTTCTGCTACTATATAGTCAGTATTTTCATATGGATCTCCAAGAAAAGCAGCTCTATATGCTGCTTTCATTTTAAAGATTACCTTCTTTGCTGGCCTTGAAGTCCAATATAAAACTTGAGCGCTTACGTGCAAAGGGTCCCATTCGTATAGTTCTACTTCACCATACTTATGACTATTATATGCTTCATGTATAGCAAATTTATTTAGAGATTCCATTTAACTCCTAGTGGAATGATAATACGGATACTTTATTATTATTGTCTCCAGCACTATTAGATACAGCAAGTGATGTTACCATTAATCCTGACAATGTAAATGGAAGATCTGTAGCGTCAATCTTAATTATCTTTGCACCAGTCCCTCCATTAACAGTTAAGCTTAATACATCAGTAGCATCCATAAAACTTGTAGCTGCTCCAGGAGTATCGTAAATAACTACCTTTTTTGCTGGATCTTGAGCTGTAATATAACTAGCTGTTTCTGAATCCGGAGTTGTATCATTTAAGTCTAACTCTTCATAATTCCAATCAACAAAACTATCCATGTTAACTGCTTCCTGTACTGAAAACTCATGTCTTCCTCTATTTGCCATGTTTAACTCCTTTCGGTTATGCTTGAAGGTCCTGACGGGACCGTGATTGCATTATTTTAAGTCTTTTTTAATTTTTATTACAATGTGAATAAAGGTTGCTACTAATATTCCTAATCTAACAATTTCTGGTATAAAATCTAACCAACTAATCATAATAGCTCCACCCCCCTGAGTAATTGTAATTAAAGAATCTTTCATTGTTTATCCTTTTTTCTTTTTAGGTGTAGGAAACTCTGTAGGTGTTTCATCTACTTGAGCTTGGAAAGCTAGTTGTATTTTATTAACTAAAACTAAGCAATTTTGAGCAGATTTTAATCCGTTCGCTTTTAATGCTATGTCTATTAAGTCAATCATTGCACTGCCTTCTTCTTGTGTTAGGGTTAAAGTTCCTTCTCTCATGTTCTCTCCTTTATTGTTCATTACATAATACCCCAAGGTCTTCCTGCTTTTACTTGCTTGGGTCCATAAAATCTTTTATTACCAACATACTTATGAGCTTTATCTTTATACTCTTTATATTTAGCTCCAAATACTTCATTTAATTTTATTAAATCAGGCTTAATTTCATATCCTTTAGCTATAGCATAATATACTAATCCTCTATGAAATTGACTAGGAAACTCTGGCATGTCACTCATTTCACCTTTATGAAACTTACCTGAAGCAGCAATGCCAGAAGTTTTTTCTGCCTCTGTTAATACTTCTGCTTTCTTTATGCAAAATATTCTTATCTTAGTAGCTTCATGAGGAGATAACCATTCTCCTGAATAACTTCTTTGCCTAATGCCATCAGTAGAGTTATAAGATCCATCAGTTAGCAGCCTATCTCCAGAAGGAGTATCTTTAGCGTATGCTATTGCAATCTTACCTCTATCAATCCACCAGGCATAATCTTTTTTAATATCGTGTGGGTATGTAGGTTGTGACATTATCCAATATCCCTTTCATCTGGTAATCCAATTAATCTTGGTATACGTTTACCTCCTGAAGTCCCTGTTCCTGTAAATGCAAATGTAGCTCCTTCAGAAGTTTCTTGAGTAGAGCCATCACTTACAATCCCCTCTAAGGTAATAGCGTTTGTACTTAATGATTTTAACTGAGTAGTTAAACCATTTAAATCAGAAAGCTCAGTAAAGTTCGACAATACTACAGTGTCTCCAATATTATCAGCTACTAACCCGTGCCCTGAGTTTAATGTAAATGTATACAAAGCTCCAGCACTTCCTGTGCTATTAGTAGATGACATTGTTGCAGTAATAGTAGAACCAGCATCATAATTAACTTCTTTAATTTCTAGAACATCATCAGATAAATCATAATATCTTTTGTCTATAGTTGTATCAAAATCTACATATCCTTCTACAGCTCTAGTCTCTGCAGAAAAATCATCCATAGCTTCATTTAAAAGAATTATAATTTCTGCTTCACCCATTTCAGGATGATGCTGTTTAACAAATTCAATCATTTCCCTCAATATCATTATGCCCCCTCGCTTGCAGCAGCACTAGCAAATGGTTCCATATATTCAGACCTTAATCTTTGTAGCTTCTCCTGATACCATTGATACTCTAATGTCCATTGCTGTTGCTCTGCTGTTAGCTCCTGAAGTTTAGCTCCAGCTAATTCAGGATCTTCTTCATCATGTATATAATATCTAACAGTTTCCCATCCTCCTTTAGGGCTACCAACTCCAGCTAAAGTAGGCGCTACAGGAGCATCATCTTCATCTATCATTGTAGATAATCCATCATTCATTTTTGATAGTTTAATTTCTATTAGCTTAATAGCGGCATATAATACTATATATATGCAAAAATCTTGAGGTATTATAATATCACCATCTGTAATTGGTCCAGAGGGGTAAGTATCGCTAGCAGTTAATGTATCTGGGGCTACTATTCCTAGATATTCAAATTCACCACTATTGACACTATGATCAGGAATGACAGTTAAATATCTATCTTCAATAAAGTATACAGGATCCATTTCTGTTGCTGCATAAATACTGCCAGGGTCAGAAATAGAATGTTTTTTAGATGGCTGCACCTCTCTGCATTCTCTAAATACATTCGCAGGAGCAGTATCACCCTTCCTAAACACATTAAAAATATAATGATTTTCTAATTTAAATTTATTGTTCTCCCATCCAGAATATATTCTCATAGCAAAATTTTTTAACATTTCTGGCGAAGATGCAGCTAATTTATTAACTATATCTTTGTAACCTTCTGCCATATGTATGCCTGCACGAGTAGCATCTACTATATCAGTGCTAGCATCAGAGCCGATATTAAGTCCACTCTTTTCCATTATTAATTGTTGATATGTTGCCATATGATTCCTTTAATCAAAACCCACCCCCCCTCCTGGGGAGAGAATACTCCTAGACGAGAGGGGGCAGATTTATTTGTTTTACTGTTAGCTATTAAGCAGCAAACGTCATTGAGCCACTTACAGTAAGACGCCCATCACTGGGGCTTACTATTACTAAGTAGATCACATCTGCTCCAGCTTCTGTGAGATCTAAATCACATAAACCAGCCGCATTAGTTACCGCTTTACCAGATTGATGAGCAGTATAAGGGCCTATAAGGCTCCCTGCACCACCATCTGCTATTGTTGTTATAGCCGCATCAGCTAAGAGTCCTGCAGCATCTGATGATATATAATAATCAAAAGCTACTGGATAAGCTAAGTTTGCACCTGCTGCGTCTTTAAACTGCACTGTAGTCGCTATTGTAGCACCGTTTGCTACAGAAGTAGCACTAAGTCCAATAGCAACTGAAGTTGAGTCAGCATCAAGTGCATTCAATTCAGCCAAAGTTACAGAAGTTGCCGATAATTCAGCTAGCTTTTGTGCTTTAGCATCATTGATTTCACTATTAGGGTTATTAGCAACCCAGTATTTACTTGACATGAGTTACCTCCTTAAGATGATACTGGTTTAACTGTCAGTAAGGCGATTTTTACAGTTATTGGAAGCGTAGACGCATTAGATGTTAATGTTAAGATAACATCCTCAGAATTGTCTATATAATCTGCATCCACTGCAAAAAGACCATTTTGACCAGCGCCAATATCATCGATTAAGACAGCTGTAGCACCAGTATAACCTAAGTCAAACTCAAAGTCACCATTAGCGCCAGATACTTCACAGTAACCGCCCCAAACTTCTACAACGTCAATTGTATCAGTAAAGGTGACATCATCTGTTCCTGATGCAGGGATTACAGTTTCAAATACTTGAAATTGTAATTGATCAGGACTGTCAGCTTTCTTTTGAGCATTTAAGGTTTTAATCCAGTGATCTAAAGCACCGTCAGATTTGTTTAGTCCATATAAAGGATTTGACATCATTTACCTCCTATTTCCAAACAGCGTGAGTCTCAGGGCAACACCATTCCATACCGGCTTCGGTTAGGATTAAGTCTACTCTGCGATCAATACCGCTGTTTTCTAGAGTTTGAACACCAACATATACTGAAGTATCACGATTAATGCCGTTACCTACTAATGGACGATAGCTACAATACTTCATATTAAGACCAAGCATTTTAATATCAGTTCCATCAAGGTGGATATTTCTAGCAACATTCATATCTCCGTAAGGAGTACTAAATGTAGTAATATCGACACCAGCTACCTTTTTCTTGCCAGTCATAGCAAAATCAGCACGCATATTAGTAGATATTTCAAGATTGTTCTTAAAGTATCCACCTAATTTATGCATCCAGTTATAAACAGCAGTGCTTACAAAGTAAACTGTAGCACTTGATGAATTATAACGAGGATCAAGGTATGCAGACATATCATCTAAGAAGTCATCTGCGGTTTTTGTTGATGTGTTAAGTTCAAATAAATTACCATACTGAGAGATGTAATCAACAGCACCCTGTGTAGTAAAGTAAGTCTCATTTTGCTTTCCAAACAATAATGATTGCTCAATATCGAATTTATGCTCAACAAGCTTTGTTTTCCAAGTACGAGCCCACTCATTTTTGTCATACTTCAATACAGTAGCACGAGCTGTATTAGTCATTGCCATTGAAGTCTTCCAGATTTGAGTACGTCCATAGTTGGTTGAGTAAGGTTGGTCTTTCCAAGACTCAGGATAACCAGATCCTTCGTCATGAGCAGAACCGATAACATAGCATTTAAATGCAGCTAACGATTCTTCATTTGCACCTGTTGTAGAACTTGCACCAACCGCTACGCTTGAAGGAACACCCATGTAAAATGAACCAGATGCACAGTTTTTAACAACTTTACCAGTGATATTTACATACTGGCCATTATCAGCTACATTTGTAACTTTAACTACTTGATAGCCGTATGTTGTACCTGCTGTTGCTAAAGCTTCTGTATCTGCTACAGGAACTTTTATTAGTTGGCCTTCCATGAAAAATAAAGGCTTTGTACTAGGGTCTCCAACTGCATAGTCAATAGTTTGACCGAATCGGTTTACAAGGTTACCATTATTTTTATAGTCTGTTCCGAACTTGCCATAAAAAGTATCATCTGCTGCATCTTGTGAGTCTGCATTATCAGATACTGCTGTAGCAAAGGCAGAGCCATGATTTACTAAATAAGCATAACGCTTATGAAATGATTGCCTCTTTTCAGTAAATTTGAATTGAGGATCATCCGTAGGTTTTTTACCTACTTTTGATACGAATCGAAAGAAAGGATCTTGTGAGATAGATAGTTCAGACACTCGGTCTCCGAAGTTATATTTTCTTCGCAGATCACCAGTATTGACGTTGCCGCCAGCACCAGCACCAGGTCCATTACCAGATACATCACTTTGTCCTAAGTTCGATAAGTTAAAAAGATCAGACATAGTCTATCCTCCTGATTTTATCGTTAAGTTTGGATAGACAGTATTTATCTACCCAAATAGATCATCTATATTACCATCACTGCCAATAAGAGCATCAAAGATACCATCATCCATACTCTTCTCTACTTTAGCACTGTTGGTGTTACCGACACTTGTTGGGATGTTCCGCACATTCTTCATTTGACCTAGCATTTCCTTCTTTGTATTTTGTGCAACCTCAGCGCTTGCTTGTCCTCTGTTGATTAAATAAAACGCATCATCTAGAGTTAAAGTGTGTGCTTTTGCTTGCCCTACAAATGTAGCAAATTGCTCATCATTCATCTTGTGCTTTTCTTTGAAAGAAGTTTCTTCCCTTTGCCTCTCATATTCATTTGCTTGTGCTAGGTTTTGCTTCTTTTCGTTGGTAATAGCTCCTTGAACTTTTTGTTCAACTGCTTTTTCCATATAAGCATTAAAAACCTTTGCAGAATCAGAATTTGGATCTGTCACAGCTTCATGCTGATCATATACAAAATCTTCATCTAAACCAAGCTGCTCTGTCATAGATGCATTGGGACTTCCACCACCTTCAAAATAATTACGAACATGGTCAACAAGTCCACTGTCTTGTTTCATTGCGTCTAACACTGGTACGAAAGGTTTAAGTTCATTGAGCTCAGAAGCCATTCTTTGCGCTTCCCTGCTTGAGTCTTTGTACCGTTTTTCCCAGTCCTGTGTATCAGTGGGGCCTTGAGTATCTATTTGGGTTGCCTGAATTGCTTCAGGGGCCGATTGAACCTCAGGGGTTTCCATATTATCAGACTGTTCATATTCATCAACTATACCGCTATTTACTTCAGCTTCTAGTTGCTCGAAAAAGTCTTCCGCGGAGTCATTTTGTTCTGAGTTACCGCTATTGCTTACTTCTTCCATTATACTCTCCTATTTAAGTTACGATTTTTCGTTATTATTAGTCAAGGAATTTTTAATACTTTCTGCAGCAAGACTTAATTCTTTCTTTTTAGTCTCACCTTCGTTTTTCATTACATTCCTCAATAATTTTTGCTGAGCTTCAGTTTCAAGATATTGCTGCTGAGCTGCTCCTTTTAAATCACTTTTTTGCTTTGAGACTTCAACTTCGGCTTGCATTACTTTTTGCTTAATGCCCGCTTGTACAAGTTGGCGCTCAAGCGTCTCAATAGTGCCATCTTTATCTTTAACAGCTTCGGATAATTGAGATACCTGGCCTTGTAGTTGCGCATATAATGACTTTCTTTTTATAATATTTGATTTATTCCTAATATCTGTTTCTGCTAAAACAGCTACATCATCAACAATGCCTAATTGCATTAATGACTTAAGCTCTTCTAGATAAGCCCATCTATTAACTGGTAGTGTAGATCCAGCAACAATTCTTACATCAAACTTGGCTGCAGAATAATCATTAAACTTACCAATAGCTTCACCTAGGTCATTATATATTGGCATGTTAATTTCAGCGTGTTTTTCTTCATTGATATTATTTGGCTGGACTATTCTAACAACTTTATGTGCTGTGTATACAGCTTGAGAAAACTGCTTTACAACTTCTCCAGTTTGCCTTAAGGCTGGTTCAATACAATTCTTTAACCATTGCTTAACTCGCCTTGTACCATACTCATCTATAGCCAGCATACCTCTATATGTATCATGCTGTTGCCCTGTATCGCCTTGCATTGATGAATATATACCAGCAAGATACTCCATGTCTCCCTTACCTTCTTGCACGATCGTGTAAAATGCATTAGCAAGAGGTGCTGGCATTATAGGAGTAGGAGCTTGGGCCCCTGGCCGTATAGGAAGTAATGCTCCAGGAGCACTTGAATACTTTTCCCAGTAATCTGTATCAATAGATCCTTCTTCATGCAAGAATCTTAAACTAGAACCTAAAGAAGCATTATGAACCATTATTTGATGAGATTTATTTATTTCTCTTTGTTTCCCTATTAAAGGAGAAACGGCAGAGATAGGATATGGAGTTCCAGTCCACTTGAAGTGTATAGGAATAATTGGATACTCAGTTATATTGTCGGGTAAGATATTTTCATATAGAGTAGTATCTCCTGATACACATGTCAATTTAATCCTATCTCCATAAAACTTAATAGCATCAACAATTAATGCTTCATTCTTTGGATCAGATTTAAATACTTTAAATTCTTTTTCTGATATAATCATATTTTCAATCTTTGATGCTTGAGCCTGTAATTCACTCATAAATTGTTGCTCTGCAGCAGCTAATTGATCTTGCATCATTTTTTGAGCTTTTTCTAATTCAAGCTTATATCTTTCTGGTAGCATCTCTCCTGATTGAACAGCTGCTTGCATTTGCTGATCTTGCTCCATTAATTGAACATGCATCTCCTGTTGCATTTCTTGTAATTGAACCTGAACTTGTTGCTGTATTTGTTGTAGCTCTTGCTCATTTGGAGGTATTCTGTAAAACACATTCATGTATGCTACCTTTACTTTTTCATACATTTCGAATAACTCTATTAGCTTATCAGTCTCTCCAGTTAAAGGGTCAACAGATTCATTCTCTCCTATATCTTTATATGTAAAGTCTTTTTGAGATCCTCCCTGAACTTTTTCAGTATAACTCCAGTCAGTATTGTCATCTGAGCTAGCTTTTTTAATTTTAGCTTCAAACTGAGGAAATAATTTAATTACATGAGACTTAGGTAATACTTTTCTAACTGTAATAAATGCAGCATCCTTAAATAGTATATCTCTTGACTTGGGATCTACATAAACATCAAATGGATCTGGTTGCTGTATCTTTACATCACCCATGCCATTATCACTATCTGGGTCTACAGTGACAAGCAAATATCCTATGGATTTTGTAATAGCATCATTTACAGCGTTGCTGTACAATGAGATACCATCTGATAAATTCCAAATATAATCAGCCATATCACTAAATACTGCAGCAACGTCTGTATCAGAACCTTCAGTTGCAATAGCTTGCCATCTAGGTGGGTTTGCCGTAGCATAAAAATTTAACATCTCTACAACAGGTAGTATTCTGTTAATAGTAAATGTAGGCATACCTTGTTCAGTTAAATCAGCTTCTTCTCTTTCTGTAAGTTGATTGTCATTTGCAAAATCAAAGCCTTTTTGGTTTATATACTCCCATTGCTGTCTAGTCCTAGAATTTGCATTAGTATAAACTTCCTTAACTCTAAGAGCTTTTTTATCTTGCTTGGCCATATTAGTCCTTTACCTCAAAATGTGGAAAGTCATCAAATTTATTATCCATTACTTGGAAGTCTTGGTCCCAGTCTCCGCCCCACCGAAGATTAATATCCATCCCACTAGCCACCCCAAGGACAAACCCAGCAAAAAGAGTTTGGCGCTCTCTGTCATCCCAGTCGACGGGATAAGGTGTAACGTCAACTGCGTTAGAAGGCATAGCGTTATGCCTGCCATTAGGGTAGCGAACTTGACTTTTCCCCTCGTCAACCAATTTATTTTGCCTTTCTTCACCTCTGTGTCCTTCCAAAACACTACAATCTACATGTTTAATTACTTCATTAAAAACTTTTTGCAATTTTTCATCGCATGTCAATAATCTCTCTTTACTTCTTTTCCCAAATCTTGGCATTCTATTCTCCTATGCTGTTACCCAGCTCTTTGGCTTAGGTCTATGTTTTTTCCAAGCATCTCTTTTATCTTTCTTTACAGATTTTAAAGGATATGCAAATTTACATGCATATGCTAATGCATCTATAGTATCATCATGTCCCATCCGAGGCCCAAATGTCATTATTTCCCTCTGAAGGTCATATTGAGTTTTCTTAACATGTACCCCGCCCACAGAAAACCTTTGTGCAAGAATTTCTTGAATCCTATCCCTTTTAGACTGCCTATTCCCTGGTTTTTCTGCAGTATACTTGACAGTAAAGTCATTCCTTCTACGCATTTCTGCATTAATAGCTTGAAAAACTGGCTTCGACATAGTAGTGTCTTCAATACAGAATAAGCTTGGGCTATATATTTTGTTATAGTCAAATATATGGTCCACAATACCTTTTTTAGAATCGCCTGGTATACCAAGTACAGGTAAAGACCGCTTCCGTAGATAATCAAGAACATAACAATTATTGTCATTATCGACAGCCAAAGCGAGTAAAACAGAGAAATCGCTATCCCTACGAAGACTATCCGTAGCAGGATCGACCCCGACAAAAACGTTGACCGGCTTTTCATCTCCGAGATCCGTTTTAATATAACTAATGCCTGTGTCCTCGTCTCTATAAAAATTTCCATCCCAGTATTTAATATGGTTTCTATTAAAGATAGAATCTTCTTCATTCTGAACCTCCATCATATATTCTTGATAGAATTTTTGAGGTTGCCCAGAGTCTGAATAAAACTTCTTCTTTCTCTCCATTTCCTTGTGGCCAAACCATGAAGGCCATAGGGGTGTCCCATCTTCTTGCAATGCTTTGTAAGTTATTACTTTCCAAGAATAGTCTTCACCTTTTGTTTTAGCTTTGACATGACCGTTAAGTATCCTTGTAGTAAACGCATCGAAGTGAACAGGCGTACCATTAATACGAAGCCTCCCGTCAGCAGGTTCCAAAGCAGGGAAAACCACCGCTGTAACAAGATTTGCGATTTTAGCCCTAGACTCAGGCGTAACGGTATTATTTTCGTCCTCAAAATCGTCAAGGATAATGAGATCGTATCTTTTATGCAACTTAGCTCCGCCACGTATACCTGAAAGGTTTGACTTCGAGATAAGTTTGCAGCCGTTTTTAAGCTCAATATCATCTTCTGTCCATTTTCTCCCTTTTAAATCTCCGAAATAATAACGTATTTTATCATTATACTCCAAGTGATATTTTACATAATCTAAATTTGGAACAGATATTTTAGAAGACGCAGCAACCCACCCATAAAATAATGGGCCTTGTGCAAAAACAAAATCATGCACAATATTGCATTTTGTAAGAACTGTTTTGCCGTGACCACGAGGTAATATTACTCCTAACTGCCTATAATCTTTATTCATTAATGCATCTCCTACTTCATAATGAAAAAAAGGAGTTTCACTCCTCATAAAATCATCAGGTAGAAATAATTTACCGAATGCTATTAAGTCCTCAGATGCAAGCTTTAATTGCTCTTCCATCTCAGAGACGTTGTGTAAATTTATATTAGACATTATTTAAATATATTAAAGTCCGATTCTTTAATTGCATCAAACATTGATGGCTGCGTATTAAGTAGGTATCTTTTTACAGCACCTTTAGTTCTGTTTCCATAATAACCATCATCTTGACCAGGTTCTAATAACTTCATAGATATTAATGTTTTTTGTATAGCTTTTAAGCTATCATTATCTGCAGTTCTTGCAGAGCCCATTGTCTTTTCTAGTTCTCGATCATATTTAAAAGGCCAATCATCTTTTTTTCCTTTAGGCATGGTAGAAGAATAATATACTTCTCCCTCAAATGTACCTGATCCTATTTCACTTTTATTTGCCATCTTCTATCTCCTTTGGTCTTTCTACCGAATCTAATGCTTCAGGAGTAAATCCCTGAAATAATGCACCAGATACCTGAGTGACTGTTGTTTTATTTTTATCTTCCATATCCATAATATCAGCCAGTTTAAAAAGGGCCTTAAGACGAGTTTCATCCTTATCGGAAGAGAGAACAACCTCCTTGATTGCTTTGAGTACAAATGTTTCGTCTAGATCCAGCTCTTCTAAAACTGGCTTTAGTTCTTCTTTCATAGCTGTCCTCACCCTGCTCGTTCTTATAAGAGAAGATGCTTTCTTTACTGCATATCTCTTGTTTTTAGTTTTAAATGCTTTTAGATAAGCTTCATCATGCTCTAGTCCTGCAGTAACATATGCTACAAATAAAGACTCGCTCTTGCTAAGCTTTTCTCTAACCTCTCCAGCCATTACTCCTCCAAAAGAGTATATATTTTCTCTTCGGCTAGTATCCATCTTCATAGATTTCCTAGCTGGAAATGTACCAGTACAAGTGCCTACATAATATTGAGATTTACCTGAGGTATCCTTCATATCTCCTGATCTTAATATTTCTATATAGCAACCATCATCGGCCTTTACCCAGTCGCCTATTTTGGCTTGTCGCCAATCTTCATAAATTATAAGGTCTTTAGGCAGCTCAGATACATCTTCGTATATGTAATGCTCTAGTCTGCCTATTTTGTAGGTTCTAATACCTTTTTAACCTTCTTTTTAGCAGTAGGTTTAACTATCTCTTCTGACTTTTTAATAAATCTATAAAGATCTGTGAACTCATTTCTTAATGATAACAATTCAGTCTTGAGCTCTTCTCTAACTTTTTTTATTTCCTCGTTTAACGAGTACCCATCTAAACTAGGCATCTATATACTCTCCTTTTTTCTCTTCTATATAAGCGCTAATCTCGGCCATGCTATCTTCTAGTGTATATAATCTATATGTAAGACTCTCTATAGATTTAATTAAAGACTTTATGGCGTTGTCTATTTCATATTGATCCATTTAGCTTCCTTTTTTATAACCTTTTCCATTAGAAGATTGATTACCCTTTGGGTAACTCTTACTTGATTTCTTTGGTTTTGGATAGCCTTTACTTTTACTCTTTCCGTATGCCATTATATACTCCTTATATTAAACAATTCTTTTAGCAAACGCTTGTTTGCGTTAAGAAAGAATTATGATATCCCAAGTATGTAAGAATCCTCTAGTAGTTCAAGAGTCTCTTCATCGAAGTAGTCATCAAGAATAAAGTCACCATACTCAAAGAACTCTTCATTATCAACTATTTCCTCTTGGATATATTCTATTTCTTCAGTATCAGTGTTATACTCAATAGTAAGTATATACCTCTTGATACCTTTCATAGTTATCTCCTTTTGGTTAGATTGAATACCCACTATATTACTAAGCATATAATAAATATGCAATACTTTTATTTTAGATGTAACTACCTTATTCTATTGAACTTATCTTTTTTACCGACTGGCTGGTCGGACTCGGATCTACAATCCAAAAATGATCGTGCTCCGTCGCGCAATATTCTGGGCAGGTATAACCAGGCATAGTTTCCAAATGCTTCATGACCGTAATTAGACTCACAGCCACCAAAATTATAATTAAATCCGCCCATGTCATTTAGGCCCCCTTTTTCTTGTTAGAATATAATACATTTTCGTTAACTTTCAAAGAGGTTTCAAAAATTGTAGAATTTTAGTATGTGGTCTTATATATTAATGGTACCCCCTTACCAGGGGACTTTCGTTATCACGATTTGGTTATTTTTGATTTCATTTATTTCCTTTTGATCAATTAAAATAGAAAGGATCATATAACATGTCATTAAACTTATCTAACTATGAAGACAGAGCTAAGCATAGAGCTGACATAAGCAAGCTAACCTTAACTGCTAACGAACGTAAGCGGTGGATTAGAATACTTGAAGAACTTACTATGAATGATGGTAGTTCTGAGGACAAGGCAATGGTGTTAAGCCTATTGAATGGATCTAAGTCTGAGCGTAATACTGTTGACTTTTCAGACGGAGAGTAGATTGGTGTATTGTAGGGAGCTTTCAGTAGTAATATTGAGAGCTCTTTACTCTTATTATATATATACACCTAGTTCACACCTTATGGACAGTGGACAGTGGACAGTGACCTGGTATTTAGCCCATATAAAGCAACTTCGAGTGGAGTTTTCAATGGCTTTCTGGTGTGGGCTATGTGCTGGGATATTATTAAAGGAGACACAATGTATACTACAACAAATTGGAAGATACAAAGACAAGAACATTATGATAGATGGATGAAGATCAATAAAGATATATTAGAGCGAGAGTTTAAAAAAGCAGGATATGTTAATGAACTAAGTTATGCTATGGCAAGAACAACATTTGATGAGCAAGCCAAGTCAGTATATTTAGCATGTCAAGGTAATAATTTAAAACATATGGGTAATTTCAGTAGCTATTTTAGTGATGGACAATATCCAACTGCCTGGGAAGACTTTAAAGAGAGAGAGACACAATGATTATTTATGAGGTAACAGTGTATGGTACTTTAAATTTTGATAAAGTAATGCATACCCAAGCCCTATATACTAATGAAGAGGCAGCCGAAGAACACGCTGAAGTATTGCGTAAAAGGCTACCTGAGTATGGGGATGATGAAGTTTATGTAAATGAAGTAGAGGTACATAAAGAATCTATAACAAAGGAGACGATATGAAGAGATCTAAAACACACAAATATAGCAAGCCTAGAGTTAGCAGAGATTTAAGCGGTGAGAGCACGCCTATTAGCAATATGCACGGCAAAAGAAGTCTAGATGCATTTGATATGCTAGATGTGTCAGAGATTGAGACAATAATTACTGTTGATCATACCTTAGATGAATTATATATTCATACAGATCCAGAGACTGGAGAGCAATTTACAAATGGTATGACTAATAGTGAGTATATTCAATGGAATGCTGAGAATGGTATTACCTTAAAGGAAGTTAGGATAGACGGTGAAGTTTTATGGTATATACCTGAAGAGTTTATTGAAACGCCTGAACAAGCTAAAGAAAGAGTTAAGCTTGAGGCTATTCATAATAACCCTGATATAATGAAACGAGGATAAGATGAGATATACTAATATAACTTTATGCCCTAATTGTGGTAATGTCACAGAGAGGCGTTGTTGTAATAAAGATTTAATACTATATGAGTCAAGACATCCTGACTTTATAGATTCATTAATACCAATAATAAAGGAGATGAATAGATGTTCAGACCAGTCAAGGACTATTTAGAACTTGCAATATTAATATCAATAAACATACTTATGTGGCTTGGTATAATTTATGGAGTTAAGAGTATAATAGTATGGTAATGTAATTAAATAATTAAAGGGGATATTGACAGGCGAGTACTACTTAGCTGATAACTGGGATACTTTGCTATCTGACTATCACTAACGAGGGTCAAGCCCCCTTTATAACTAAGGAGCAAAAATGAGTATGAATAGATTGGATATTATAAGGTTTTATAAGGAACAGCTTAAAAAGTTTAAGAAAATAGGCTTAGGAAAAAAGACAGAACATGGAGTTATTATAAGTGATCGTCTTATCTATGCTACAAGTAGAAGGCTATTTGAATTACAAACAAACAGTAAGCTTAAATTAGACATAAACTCAATATATGGGTCTGGAACATTAAATGGATCTTTCTGATAATCATTATATAGTATATATGTCTATTAAAGATGAGGATGGCAAGTTAAATGATTTCCCACTTAGACCATTTTCATGTGAGGTAGAAGCATCAGTTTATATTCTTGGATATGTGGATGCTATAGTAAACCACACTGGGGAAGCCAATGAGGCTAAAGTAAAAGGCCAGTTTTCAATTCGAAATGTAGCTGGTGATGTTGTTAACAATAAAGAGGAGAAGTCCTCAACAGATAAGGAGACAAAAAATGTCTAAAACTATAAAAGTACTATCAGGTGGTGGGTTTGTAACACAAGAAACCCGATCTGAAACAATGTGTGAACTGCGTGAAGAAATGAGTATTAACTCTAATGCTTCAGCAGCTGTAGGTGGTGTGAATGTAAACAATTCATATCAACTACAAGAAGGTGATATCGTTGCATTTGTAAATAACGATAAAACTGGTGGCAAAACTATTTAATTGTCTCCACGATCTTTGGGTAGGAGATATAAAATAAGCTGCCCAAAATTTAACCATAGTTTCTAAGATATAGTGAGCCAAATCTACTGATAGTGTAGAATAGCATAGCTGCCTGGTCTTAGACTTGAACATAACAGGTGAGATGTGAACCGCATGCGATGCCAGGAGACATACTGTATAATTTGTTACTATGGTATTCTTACCGCACTCTGGCATAAAACTGGGGATCAATCTTAAGTAACCCTTCTTAAGCTCGGTTCCAGAGTGCATTCCTATTCCCCTACTAGTTAATATCAAGTGATTTTTGCTATCTGTTGACCACGAATTAACAGAGAGTAGGGGACTAAATTAATGCAAGGTATGGTGTTTGCATGGTACTGATTGAATCTTAAAGATTCCTTGCCATGAACGAAATCCTACTAAGACAGCTAGCGCACCTTGCATTTTAATAAAACAAGGAGTTACAGTGAAATATGTAAAGCGTAAAGCTATGATAATACGTGACTCAGGACGTAGCAGTGACTATATTAGCCCTTCTTTTGGCTTTGGATGTATGTATAAATGTAATTATTGTTACATGCGTAGACATGTGCCAAATGGCTTAACTATAGCAAACAATCCTGGTAATATACTAGATGCAATTTATGATCATGCATTTATGTTAGGGCCCAAAGTATCTAATCAAACACATAATGATTTCTGGACATATGATATAAGCTGTAACGAAGACTTTGTATTGCATGCTAAGTATCACAACTGGAAGTTAATATTTGATTTCTTTAAAATGTGTGGACTTCCTGTATTTGCCACAATGGCTACTAAATATGTAAATACTGACTTACTAGACTATAACCCAATAGATGATCAAGATAAAAGACGTATACGTATAAGATTTAGTGTAATGCCACAACATTTATCAGATCAATTAGAGCCAAATACATCTAAAATAGAAGATAGATTAAATGCTATTAATGCTTTTTATGATGCTGGATATGATATACATATTAATTATAGTCCTATTATGCATTATGATGGATGGCTTGATGACTACAAAAAGCTATTTGTTATGGTAAATGATTATGTAGATGTTAAAATAAGAGACAAAGTATTAGCAGAATGTATATTTCTTACTCATAATCACAAAATGCATAATTACAACGTACAAAATAATACTAAAGGTGAAAACTATTTATGGCAGCCTGGGAAACAGGAAACAAAAAGATCTCAATATGGAAGTGAGAACATAAGATATAATAGATTTTATAAATCTAAATATATCAATCAGTTTAAAGAGCTGCATAATAATATAATCCCTTGGAACACAATAAGATATATATTCTAGCTGCTTTATAAGTCTCTCGTCAGTATGAAATAGAACTACCGAGCTTAAGCAGTTAGTATAATCAATGGAGATAATATGAGCAAATGTTGGAGTTGTGGTGCTTGTCAAGAGTGCGCACAAAAAGAAAAATGTATATGCGCTGATCAAAAGAAATTGTATGGTGCAAACGCTATGAGGTTTGGTAAGTACAAAGGAATGACTATTCATGATGTAAGAGAGGAAGATCCTTCTTATCTAATGTGGTTATATACTAACATACCCAAACATAAAATAGAAAAAGATCTATATTCTTACATAAGATATAATGCTGAAGATATAGGTAAAGAGGCAACTAAACAAAAACGCAAAACAGGATGGGTTGAATAATGGGATTTGATTTACTAGGAACAAAAGCAAAATCAAAAAAAGGCGAATACTTTAGAAATAATGTATGGTATTGGCGTCCATTGTGGACATATGTCTGTAATGAGTGTGATGATATATTAACAATTAAAGAGGCTGAAGGCGGTACTTATAATGATGGCGTAAAAATAAGTAAAGCAAAAGCTGAAAAGATAGCTAAAAGATTAGAGGAAAGACTAAAAGATGGATCTGTTGATCTACATAAAGCTGGATATGATGCTACTGTTGATGAAATTAACGATGAATGGGCAAGTAAATATCCTTTTGACTCTAATAATGTAGTAAAATTTGTTGATTTCTGTAAAGAATCTGGTGGATTTGAAATATGGTAGAGTTAAAACAAGCATATATATGCAGTAAATGTGGATGTAGAGATATAGATATAAGAATGGTACATGACGTTGATACAGATGTACCCCTACCAGCACCTATAAGTCAAGCAAAATGTTCAGCAAGTAAATACAATTATAAATCCTATTGCTTAAAGGCTATGCAGTCAATGAAACCAGGTGAGTCGATTCTTATAAAAGATAGATCTGGTACTACAGTTAGAGGTTGGATTATGTCTCTTGCGAGAGATATAGTGAGAGCTAAAAGGATTAAAGAGAATAAAACTCCCAGAAATCCATTTAGTGTCAGATGGAAATATAAAGAGTTAATGAAAGATAACTACAGAATAGAAACTGTTGGTCATTTTGAACATAGAGTTTGGAAAACAAAGGAGATATAATGTATTACAATACAAATAATGAAACAGGTGAAAGACTAAATGAATCAAGATCTAATGCAAAAACACAAGACCAATTAATATTACATATATTTAACACTTGGAGACATGCTGACGGTCTAAGCCCTGTTGAAGTAGAAGAGATACTAATAGGCACATATAATAAAAATTGGCCATTTACTAGTATAAGAAGATCTATATCTACTTTAACTGATCAGGATAAGTTAAGTAAAACCAATGAGTTACGAGGAGGCAAGTATGATAAAAGAGAACACGTCTGGAAATTTAAGACACAAGTACGTACAGATATTAATGACACAAATACTCCTGGAGAAGGGAGTGACAGACTTTAAGTGGGGTATCTGTGCTGGATCTGAAGAGCTATACTTTAGGATAGGATATTATGATAAATTCTTCCTAGGGAACGGGCTAGAAAATGTATTTAAAGAATGGGAAGATTTTGATCCAGACTGTGGGCCATTATTTTCATATTATCTAAGGGAGAAGTAATGGGCAGAAATAAAGTATTTGATGACGCTTTAAAAAGTTGTCAGACTTGTAGAAAAGTTTGGCAAAATTCAACACCATTTACAGATCCATACAACAATAGAGGAGGAGAAAGCTACTATAATGATTTCCCTCATTACGGATTAATAAAGGCTAAGTGCCCTAAATGCAAGGAGATAACGCATGAACACAACGCTTGATGCAAGAAACAACTTTCTTGATGGAATGAGTAATATGAGTGAAATCATAGAACGAGTAGCATTAGGTCCACAAGAAGAGGTAATAGGTTTAATAGATAACTTAAACTCAAGATTTAATACTAACTTTAGATGTACACCTACATTTAGATGGCAGCCTGGATTCTATAAAAAGCTAACAGAAGAATCAGGTAGAATATCTAATGTTAATGTACAAAAGAATAAAGTATCTACATATAGAAACCAAATTGCTAATGGTAGATGGAGTATAGATCAATTTTTAACTAAAGTAGATGAAATAGATACCAAACTATACTTCCTAAGGAATAATGGTATTTGTTTTCAGGATAATACTGATGATGTTAATCGCGTTCTTGCTGAGTATAAAACTAAAATAGAAGAAACTATAGTTAGTGCAATAGAATTATATCCTAATATGCACTTATCTGTGTATCATGGCCTACATACTAATGGAGGTATGAGTTCACGTTCTTATAATGGAACTAATCATGCTATTTCATTTCATGTTTATATAGAAGGTGTAACAACTAGTATAAATATAGGCGGTGAGTCTGTTGCAATACCAATGGGTAACATGGATGTAATGATTTGTGTTGATTTAGTTAAGAATGTGATGAACAGAATCAGAAACGTTAGGATAACACAAGGAGCTATGGGAGGTGGTCATACTAATCCCTGGACTGGCGCTATATATCATCCTGAAGAACCAGAGATATTATTTCCTTATATATCTAACTCAAGATGGGATAGAGATCAAATGCAAGTTGAATTTAATGCAGGGCAAAATACACGTTCTGGGTTTGATAACGTATGTTTTGGTAGCTTTGATACTGAGATAAGAGAAGCTGCATGGACAGGTGATATCACTGCATTATTTACATATCTTGATAGCTGGACGAAGAACTTCAATGTAGGCAGTACAGGACCATTAAATGGATACAATAAAATGTTTCATGGTATATGGCCTGAAATGCAAACAGAAGTATGGGAATCAACTGGGAATATGAGTCCTATAAGTAGAATGGATAATTGCGGATATGCTAATGTATTAAACCAAGAACAGCCAGATCAAGAAACTTCATATTGTGATAGATATGAATGCACTATACGTAATAATTGTTTGTCATATAGATCTTTATATATGCAAGAAACAGTAGATGATAGTGGAGAAATAGCTGATCAAGAGGGTGAAAGACTAAACCAATTAACAGAAGCTGAATTACTACGAATGTATGAAGGCGTAAACACAGTAGACGTAAGGAGATAGGATGAATCAAGACTTTTACATAAGTGAAAGAGACTGGAATAAAATCCAAAGTTATGCTGAAACAGCATATAGTACTGAAAAGTCTGAAATAGGCGGTATGTTAGTAGCTATTGAAGATGATGAAGGTGATTGGGAATTAAAAGATCCAGTTATCTTAAAGCAACAAATTAGTGCAGGTAATTGTGTGTTAGATAAGGATGATCTGGCGCTATATTATACAAGGGTAGGGACTAAGCTCAAAAAGAAAAACTTTCGCTTTGTATGGTGGCATAGTCATCACACAATGAAGGCTTTCTGGTCAGGTACAGACTTAACTGCTATCAAAGAATATTCAGATGGTGACTTTAGCTTTGCTTTAGTGGTAAATCTAAAAGAAGAATACAAGCTAAGAGTATCTGTATGGAAACCATTTGAAGTTCATGAAGATGTAGACCTTACTATCATAACTAAAGAGAGGAAAGTTCCTCAAAAAATACAAGATGAAGTTGCTGATAAATGTTCTCTTATTACTCCTCAATATACTCATTACAATAAAGGAGCATATACTCAGGGAAAGTCGAATCAGATGACTCTAATCGATACCAAGGATACCAAAGTTGGTGGTCTAAAGTATAGCCAAGAGTTATCTGGTGATTCTCCTGATTATATTTACACTTATAATATGGTTGATGAGATGAATAAAAGATATTGTGATGGTAGATTAACATATGAGGGTTGGATTACGATGGCTAAAGATGTTAATAAACTACTTGACAATACTTACAATAGTATATACAGAGTAGAGCTAGTAACTGAGCCTGTATTAGAATCTCAAGTTATGTTAGCAACACCTCATGAATATATAGCAATCGATCTTACAAGTGAAGCTCAAGTTGAAGCTGAAATAGACGATTGGATGGACTATAAATCTTATAACGAATCGTTTGGAGTAGACTAATGATACATACAAGATCATCAGAGCTAGTAAATAACTTGGAAGACTTTACATTTCATATCTTAGGCTGTGGGGCTATTGGTAGCTCTGCAGCCCTACAGATAGCAAGAATGGGTGCTACTCAGTTTTGTTTATATGATATGGATAAAGTAGAAGAGGTAAACATAGGTGTATCACAGTATACCTTTAACGACATAGACAAACCTAAAGTAGATGCATTATCAGATCATCTCAGAAGCTTAGGCGTATTCACAGTAGGGACTTTTAATGAAAGGTTCTCTGAGTTTTACCCACAAGGAGATAAAGATATTGTAATACTAGGGTTTGATTCTATGGCATCAAGACTAGAAGCAGTAGAGGCATTGTTTAGCATTCCAGGTGTAAAGCCATTACATATTATCGATGGCCGCATGGGTGCAGAACACTATCAGCAATACGTGTTTGATAAGCCTACTGTTAAGAAATACAAAAATACCTGGTACTCAGATGAGAGCGGTAGCCCAGAACCATGCAATGCAAAGGCTACAAGTTACTGCTCTAATTTGTCAGGTAGTATGATAGCAAACACAGTAAGGAAACTTGTTACAGGACAGCCATTTAACAGATCATTCTCATTTAATTTCCCCACAATGTTATTGGAAAAGTCAGTCATGAAGGCGTAAATTACAGTACGCATTTCGAACGCAAATCCTTATTTGTAATAGAAAGGGCTGGTTAACTCTGGCCCTTTTTTAACCCCCTAAAAGGAGACATAATATGTCTAAAGAAGAAGGAACCACAACCGTGGAAGATTACCTGCCCCCTGATGAAGATTTTGGCTATGAAACGTTTGAGCCAACAATGTCAGAAGGAATAGGCAAGTTAGCTGGAGCATTAGCTAAAGCACAATCAAAAATGACTATGGTTGAGGGTAAGAGCACTAATCCATTCTTTAATAGCAAATATGCTAGTTTAGCTACAGTATTAGAAGTAGCAATGCCTGCATTAAATGCTAATGAGATTGCATTAGTACAAGGTAATAGATGGGATACGTCTGATAACGGTTTCTATATTACATCTATGTTAATGCATTCATCAGGTGAATGGATTAAAAGCGAAATAAGAATGCCAATAAGCAAGAAAGATGCTCATGGTGTTGGAGCTGCTACTACATATGGTCGTAGATATCTACTATCATCTATGGTAGGTGTAGCTCAAGCAGATGACGACGGTAATGGTGCATTAAAAACAGCACCTCATAAAAGATAAAGGAGAGTAAATGGCAAGAACAATGACACTACCTAAAAAAGGTACTGGATTATGGAATGAAGGATGGCATACATTAACAATAAGCAATGCTGAATACGGAGAACTAGATAATGGATCTAAGTATATAGATGTTTGGTTTGATGGGTATCCTGACAACTTTAATCAAAGAGTATATGCAAAAATAGGTAAAGACAACCAAGAGTTTGCAATTGGTAACTTATTTAGATATGCTAATGCTGGCATTACTGATGCACTAGAAAGCGCTACTGGAGAAACTGTTATAAAAATGAATGATGATGCTTCTGAGTTAAAAGGAAAATCTGTCAATGCATATTTTTATAAAGATGGTAAGTTTACTAGAATCCTAAGTCAAGTAGCACCTACTCCATTTAAGAATATAGTAGAAGAGTTTACCGATAAAGATGTAGTATACTTTAAAGGTAGAGCTGAAGCATTCTTTAGTAAATGGGTAGAGCCTAAGATTAAGGATGAGCCTGCTGAAGAGGTATTTGATACTAGTGATATGCCACTATAACCAATAACATAATCAAATAATATAAGGCCCGCTTAACAGTGGGCTTTTATATTAAAGTAAGGAGATAAAATGATTAAAGAATTTGCGTTTGGATTAGCACAAAGACACTACTTTCAAGATGCAGGGAATGTATGTGATTGGATGAATATTGACAGAGATACTTATATGTCATTATATGATTTTGATGAAAATATAAAAGAGTTTTTCAGTAAGAATAATAGTCTGTCTGGATTTGATGGGCTTGTTTATATACCTGATGAATTTATATTAGATGTAGATGGAAAAGATAACGATGATCTAGATAGCGCTAGAAAAAAAGCTATAGGGTTAAGCATACTGCTTGATGATTTGCAAATACCATTTAGGTTATACTTTAGCGGAAATAAAGGCTTTCATTTTGGTATACCTGGAACTGCATTTCGTTGGAAGCCTGATCAAAACCTGCACTTAAAGGTAAAAGATGCATTAACTAATGCTGGTGTATTTGACTATGCAGATCCGTCAGTTACAGATAAGATAAGATTAATACGTGTAAATAATACTAAAAATCTAAAAGCTAACCTTTGGAAGTGTATAGTTCCAACTAGTGTGCTGCATGAAGAAAATGTACTTGAATCTATAAAGAAAATAGCATACAAGCCTGGAGATATACCTAATTTTGAATTAGAGTGTGAACCAGTGTTTGATGTCTTAGAAAGGAATAAAGATGAAAAAGTCAAAGCTCCTACTTTTATTAGTCAAGGCAGGAATCCTGATCCAGTTAATTACCCCTGTATATCTAGTATGCTTGCTAGTAATGCACAAGGTGAACGTCACGCAACTGCTTTACGTATCTCTGCTTGGTTTCGGTGGCTCTATCCTGAGTCAACTGTACGTATTGTCATGGAGCAGTGGAGACAACAAGTAGATGACGCTAAAAGTCCGTTTACTGTCAAGGAGATGGAAAGCATAATTAAAAGTGCTTATGAATCTCATGGAGGGCAGGGCAATAGATATGGATGCAATGACACTCTTATGGATAAACATTGCAGTGAAACATGCAAGTTGTATAAGTCTAAGAAGAGCCAATCAGTCATGGATTCAAAATCTATGGAAGATAGTTTAATTAATTTCCTTAGAAGTGACATTAAACCTATAGACTTAGGAGATATATTTAAAGGTGAAAACTTTCCTATATATCCCGGTGAAGTAGTTGTTATACAAGCACCACCTAAATCTATGAAGACTATGCTATTGCAGAATATAGTCAATGGCTTAAAGAGACCTACATACTTTATAGAAATGGAAATGTCACCACGACAGATATGGTCTAGGTTTGTACAAATGGAAATGGGATGGTCAGAAGACGATTTAAGAAATCATTATCAAAGCATGCAAAATGGCATGGATAAAAGATTTAAATGGTTAACTGTAGATTACTCTTGTCCATATGCTGCTGAACTAGAAAAGCGAATATCTATGCTGCCTGTTAAACCAGAGATTGTTGTAGTAGATCATATGGGTTTGTTTAAATCTAAGCAAAGAGACCCTAATATGAAGACAGAAGAGGCATCTCAAGCTATGATGGAGCTAGCAGTTAGGCATAATGTAATTGTATTTGCTGTTAGTGAGATAACTAAGTCTGCATTCCATGAAGGTAGTATGAATATAGCATCAGCTAAAGGCTCATTCAGAACTGCATACAATACCAATAAGTTACTATCTGTTATTCCTTCTAAAAGCAGGACAACAGGACTTATTGAGCAGCTACAAGTACGATGTGAAGCAAATCGTGAACGTGAGCATTTAGATGTTAAATTAACAGTTAAAAATAGTCAAATAATCAAGGAGAGTTATGAAGAAATCGGAGTTTGATTCATTCTTTAAGCTTATTATAGATGAAGTAAAAAGCACTAGAGATTCCGGCCAGAAAGAATATGCACATACAGAAGATAATATATTTGCTAACTTTGAAAGAGTATCTAACAGCTTAGATATATCTAAAGAACAAGCATTAATGGTTTATCTTCTGAAGCATATTGATGGTATAAATGCATGGGTTAAGGGGCATAAGTCACAAAGAGAAGATGTAGGTGGCAGAATTAAAGATGCTATAGTATATCTATGTTTATTGTGGGCTATGTCAGAAGACTACGAAAGAAAAAAGGTTAAACATAGCTTAGATAACAACAGAACTTCAGTATTTAACCCTAAAACAGGAGAGGTAAAAATGCAAGCACATGGAGATGAAACCGTATGAGAGATAAAGTAGGAGATCACGAAGACAGGATAGATGCAATATTTTCTAGATTGCATATATTAGAAAGTAAAATAGATATTCCTGAAATTTGTGCAACTGAACTAGAAGATCTTAAAGAAGAGGTCAAAAGAAGGATTATTGACTTTGACTTTAGGTTAAACGAACTGGAGTTAAACATTGAAGGAGTCAAACAGTATAAGAAACCCAGAAAGAAAAATGGTTAACTTTAATTGTGATGATTGTGGTGGTGTATGGAAGAAGCCTGTACCATATTTTATACGCCACCAACACAATGCAGTTAAAGGTTTAGTAGAGCACTATGAATATACAATATGTAAAAAGTGCGCTATAAGAGAATTTGGATCTAAGAATAAAAAAAGAAAGGAGTTCTTTAATGAGATCTAAAGAAGCTATGATAGAAGCGTTAAACCAAGACTATGCAGATCGTGATGGCACTAAGCCAATGAGCGAAATGGAATGGTCTTATAACCAAGGGTCTATAGAAGCTTTAGAATGGGCTTTAGATGTAGTTGGTGGAGAAACAGAAGATAGTCAAAAAGATATTAATTATATATTAGAAGGAGGAAATAATGACACCATTAAAAGGGCGCTTGAAAGGCTTTCCAAAGACTATGGTTTTGGACGAAAAAGTGATGCTATCGATAGCAAGAATGATAGCGTACGTGACGGCCTTCTCTACGGCCCACAGCAATGCGAGCCCTGAGATGTCTAAGGCTTCTATAGAGCTTGATGCCAGGGTGGTAGATAATTGGTTACTAAAAGGAGGGAATAATGTCTGCAAAAAGTGCGAAAGCTAAAGGCAGAAGACTGCAAAACATGCTAAGAGATATACTAAGAGAAACATTTCCTGAGCTAGAGGAAGATGATATTAAATCTCAAACTATGGGTATGTGCGGAGAAGATATAGTACTTTCTCCTGCTGCTCGTAAGATTATTAAGTACAGCTTCGAATGTAAAAATGTAGAGAGATTAGACCTATGGAAATCTTTAGCACAAGCCGAAGAAAACAGTGCAGATAGAGCGCCTGTTTTGGTAATGAAAAGAAATCACAGCAAGGTCTATGCAGTGATAGAGTTGGATAATTTTATAAACTTAATAAAGGAATAAAATGGCATTAGAAGTATATCGAAAGTTTCAGAATAACAATCATAAGATAATGGAATACTTAAATCTAATCAATCAAAAGCTAAGTAGATTAGAGAAAGATGTTAAGACTATTAAAGATACATTAAGATCTGATATTACTAAAACTTACTAGTGAACTTACTTTTAAATTTGTTAGTCCCTAATTGATTAGATAGTTTCTCTAAATTCTCTTCAGGATTTAGTAGCTTATTTTCAATTGGGGCACTATCAATTCCAACAT
>Ga0070747_1000208_pt1 | contig 29750 bp, 23 predicted proteins | sample VirMetDEL_Mar_31_FD_77321 | JGI IMG/M metagenome (GOLD analysis project Ga0070747, IMG submission 77321) | Aqueous microbial communities from the Delaware River and Bay under freshwater to marine salinity gradient to study organic matter... | ecosystem: Environmental > Aquatic > Marine > Coastal... | reverse complement strand
GTTTGACGAATTGCAGCTGTCATGACTCCTTTATATGGCCCTACATTTACATCCCACACCCAAATACCGCCATAACCGTCTTCAATTATTGAGTCTGCTATTACTGTAAGTTGACCGTCTTCACTTACTATACCATCTAAAGTTCGGTTGAATTGTATACCTGGATATTTTTGTTCTAAGACATTTATTAAAATATAACTAAAATCTGGTAAATCTGATTCGTTATATAATTCAGTTAAATTCTTTGTTCTAAACCGTATCATATTTTCTGCTAATACGTGTCTTTTCATATAATTTTTTCTTTCTTATAAATATGTGGCTACGTAAAACAGTAAAAAAGCCCCAACATTGCTGCTGGGGCGTAAACATAAATTAATATGTAAAGTTTAAAATATTATTGTTCTCGGGAATCTTGCACTTTTTGCCAATAAATTGCGTCTGACATTTGTTTGCGTTTTTTGACACTAGGTTTTGTGAATTCTTTACGTTCTTTAAGATTTTTCAATACATCCGAATCTTTAAGTTTTTTCTTCCAGAGACGTAATGCAAATCCTAAATCGCCATTTGGAACAGCGGCACCTAAAGCAAATCCTGGAATAATTGATTGATGATACTTGTGTTTTTTACTCATGTAACTTGTTTTTGAAATTTAACTATTTTGATTTTCTGTTTATAACTTTGAATTTGAATTTTGATACTTCTGGTAATTGTGAAACAAATCCTTGAATTCTTTGCGAGTCTTTACCGACATCATCACTTTGTGTGAATCTCATATATCCGACGCCTTTTTCAGCATCAAATTTATTTTGAATAACTTGCAATCCTTTTTTATTTGCAAAATTTTCTATGTCAGAACGAACGTCTGCATAGGTAGATGGATCGAACAATTTGTATACAACGCCTCCTTGGTAATCAGTTATTTTGTTTACCAATTGAGCTTCTTTGATACTATTTTCTTTTAAACCAAAAAATTCTTTATACAAATTTTTGTTCATCATTGTTTCCTATATATAATAATGAATAATATTCAAACAACCAAATTATTCTACGTCAAAGTATTTATTTAATTGTTGTCCTATATCTTCATATGCCATTGCAAGTCTTTCTTGAAGTTGAGACATTTCCTGTGCGGTAGCTTCAAATGTTTTATATGAACCGTTCAATTCTTTCAAATGACGATTCATTGATACTTTATCAAACCAATCTGCATTCTCATTAACAATCATTTCAGCACGTTCTATGATGTTACGTACTCTTTCTGTAATTTCTTTTAAATCACCTTTGCCATATACGGATTCACTCATAGCAGAAAAGTTTTTTAGGCTCTGAACAAATTCTGACTTTTCTTCTTTCGTTAATGAAGGTTGTTGTTCACCTTCCATCATTTCAAGTATATATTTTAAGTTGCTTTTCATATTATATCCTACATTTTCCGTTATCGCAAAGAATTGATGTAATTATTTGGTTTGTTGTTGCGTACTTAAATCTTTTTTCTACAGCTCCTGCAGACTCATTCATTTTGGAAGGACGCATAAATGCACCATGAGTTGATGGATTTGAAACAAAGTCCCATGCAATAAGTTCAAAGTCATCTTGTACTTCTACTGCTCCTTCTTTATATAATTCTTTCACAGAACCTAAACCTCTGCTTGAAATTCCTAATGTAATTCCTTCTTTAAACAACGTTTTAAGGATCTTTCCTGATGGCGTATCAAGTACTTGGACTGTTCCCATCAAATCATCTCCACTCCACCAAATCTTAAGTATGTTATGTGATACGTTGTTCAAGTTCACGACTGATGACTCTGGATGATCTAATTCGCCTAATGCTCTGTTCTGTCCAATAAACTCTGTCATATATCGTTTACATTCTCTTTCTAAGATATTCTTGGGATATATTCTGCCATTTTGGTTTTTTGCTCCCGCGCGTTGAAGTACTCCTTGAACAATAAACCCGCCGGGTACGCCATATTCTCGAGCACTTTGCTCTGACAATACCTTTGGTTGAAATGGTTTATATTCTAATAAAAGATTATTCATATTATTCTCCCAATGCTCTTACTCTTTCAGAAATCTTAATAAGACGCTCTGATATTTTTGTTAATGCTTTATCGACAGATGGGCCATAGCCTTCTCGAGACAAACCCGACTCTGTTTTTAAACGAGAAGAATAACGAACAAGTTGTTCAATTTCTTGAAGCTTTTTTGAAACTTCTTTGATCGTTTCTTTTACTTTTTTATCTGGTGTTGATTTTGAATCACCTAATGCAAATTTTTTGTATGATTCAATAAGTTTCTCATATTTTTTATCCATTGACTCTGCAACACCAGAATATTTCATTTTCTTTTTCTTACGAGCTTGTTCTGGCGTAGAAAATGCTTTTGGTGTATTATATGCTCCTGCACCAGCAGATGTTGATGCTTCATCAATATCTTCGTCTGTTGAAGATTCTAATACTTCAATATCATATGCACTAAAATCTTCCATTAAATCATATATTTCACTTTCAACAAATGATGCATATACATTACTACCATAAATAGTTACTTCTGGATATCCATTTTTTTTGTCAGCGAATAAGTTAAGAGCCTTACGAGCATCTCTTATAGATACTTCAATATAATATGGCTCATCAAGTGCTCCTCGCAATCCTTCATCTACTAGTTTAACATCCATTCCTTTGTCAGCTAACTCTTTTGCTTTGTCTGGATCTGTTACAGATATTGAACCTTCGCCTGATTGTTCATTATATTGTTTTTCTTTTACTTTTTTAATTGCATCTTCTTTTGACATACCAGAAGCAACCATACGAGCAATCATTACATCAGCGAAGTCTTTGTCTCCGTCCTTGTCTTGATCTTGTTCTTCCAACTCTTTGAATTTTGATTCCATTTCTTTTAGTAATGATTTCATTTATGTACTCCATTCAATTCTTTTAAAAGATCAAAATAACGTAACAGATTCAATACGTGCGATTCTTTTACAATATTAATATTTTCTACATCACAAAGCATTTCTGATAAACGCTCTACTTTAATACGTGTTGCAGCATCATTGATATGAGAAACGTGACTCTGTAATCCTTTTTTGATTGTAGGAATAACGGTTTGAATATATTCTTTTAATGCTTCTGTGTCATTAACATTAGTAATATATTTGTTCAACAAACCTTTTTGATTCTCATCTAAACCTGAATATTTACTATTAAATTTATCAACAAGCAATTCATATGTTAATAAACGCTGATCCTTAGGTTGTGATTTAAATGCTTCTAATACAGTATCTGTTTGTTTTTCTGCCTGAGCTCTCTCTGTTATAATAGAATCAACTATGTTACTTTTGCATTCCATGATTTGTTTTGGATTGTCTGCCTCGTCATTTTCAAAAATGATATATGCAGATGCAAGAAGTTTATAATTTGGAACTCTAATCTTAGAAATTTGATCTAACTTAAAATTGTTAGAAATTTCTTTTACGAGATTATATCGTTCTCTTCGAAGTGTTGATTTATTTAATTTTTTGTGAGCTTCTTTCAAGCTTCGTATGTATTCTAATGCTTTTGCTTCAGACTTAAATTGTTCTTTAAGCATTGCATTGTATAATTTTATTTCTTTAGCTAACTCAGTGTTCTTTCCAAAATACTTTTTAATAATGTCAATCGTTACTGATTTGTCTGAAGTCATTGTTTCAGAAGTTAGTTTCCGAACCAACATTTCGAAAAGGATGCCTGTGTTCTTATACTTGCTATGTTTTAGTTTTTTCATTACTTATCCGAAGTATATTTACTTATAAATATTAATCATCATTTAAAATATTGTTTTCATCTAACATTGAACCCATCTCTGTGTTATTTTGTTCATTATTTAATGTTTCTGAAATGATTTTTGGTGATTTAGGTTTAATTTTTTTTAAGATATCTGAATGTTCTGTTGTGAAATTCGTATGCTTCGGATTTCTTCTGTAGAACCTTGGGTCACCAATAAATGCTGATTTTCTATTTTCAGGATCTAAATCTTGTTTGATTTGTTTTGTACCTAGCGGATCCCAACCAAATGCATTCTTATGTTGTCCAGACTTAATTCCTTCTGGTGGTCTGCCTCCTTTATCTGGTTCTACTACATCATTGCTACTCATATGAGCTGTTGCTAAATCATGCGGTGTACCATAAGACTTACCAGTTACAGTAGGATCATTTCCTTCTTGTTCGATTTGATTTTGTCGGAAACCTAATTTAATATCTTCAACAATATCATTGCGTTCTTGCAACCATTCTTCTTCCGACATATTGAATATGTATTCATAAATGTATCTATGAGAAACTAATTTTGAATCTTTCATTGTTTGCGCTAATTGAATTTTTTCATTCATTAGTGCAACTTTTTGCTGATCATATATAATAGATGGAGCTGTAAGTTCAAGTTCAAAATTAACTAAATCTTTATCTTCATATCCTTGTGCATATAAATGTATAATTGCAATTTTAGTTAATTCAGAAACAAATATCTTTTGAAGACGCTCAATTGTTCTTGCAAAACGAATATCCATTGATGCTAATGTAGATTTACCTTCTACACCTTCATCATATCCTAAAAATGGCTTTGGTACTTTTAACGCAGCCATCATTTTGTGTTTTACATATTCAATGTCATCAATACCGGTAAATTCCATACCCTCTAATGTATTGATCTCTGTTGAACTATTTCCTCCTCGAACAGGCAAGTAATAATCTTCTAACATGTTGTTGATGTTGAATCTCATGTTATAATTACCAGTCTTGGGATCAACGTGTGGAATCTTTTTCATTTTATTGATAACTTGTTCCATATACCCATCAACTTCATTAGGCGGAATATTACCAATATCAATTTTAAAGATACGCTTTTGTGGTGCACGCATGATTCTGTGAATAAGCATTGCATCTTCTAAAAGCATTAATTTTTGAAATTCATGACGTGCGCCTTCTAGCATACTGCGACCGTATGGAAGGAAATTTGAATCCGAAATATTACGGAAGTGTGCTATCTCAAATACATCATATGTAAGTTGTTCTGACACAATGTGTCTAAATTTAATATCATACTCACCTGTATTATCATTAAATTCTTCCCACCTCTCAATTTCATATGAAGAAAACGGACGTACATTTAAAATACCAATTTCATCAGCAATATCTAATTTCAAAAAGAAATCGCCATATTTGGCCATGTTACGAATCCAGGGCCAAAGATTGAATTCAATGTTCATTACATCATAAAATAAATTGTAAAGAATTTTTTGAATTCTACTATCATTAGATTTTACAGTAAGAACATCTCCAAATTGATCTGCTAATGTTGATTCATCAGCATATATGTCTAAAGCTGAAGATATAATAGGATCTTTATCCATCATTTCGTAATCAGTATATAACTGCATACGATTTTGATGCATATAATAATTCGAGTCATACCCACCCATACCTCCAACACGATGCTTGTTTGAACCGTGAAGTCTTGTATATCTGTCGGCTACTTTACTTTGCGTTAAGTTACCTGTCGATTGAAGGCGGTTAGTATCAACTACACGAAGTTTATCTTTGCCATAAGCTCTGACAACTACATTTGTAGAAAATAAGTTTTGTAATCGTTTTCTAAGTGACGCCATAGTATTTATTCTTTATATAAAATAAATATCAAGTTACTTAATAAGCCAGGTCAAATCTTCATTGCCATAACCATTGTCCCAATCCCACCCAATATCTTTTGGTCGATCGTTTCCGGTATAAATAACTGAATCTGTTTTTTGTAACTGTGTTAAGGCACGTTTATTTAATTCAATGCCTTGTTGTCTTAATTTTAATGATGTATCTCGTAACCAAAGTCCAATTGCAAATGCCATAACCAAGTCATCGTTATAACCTCGTTGTGCTTGTGCTTTGCCGTTTTGCCAAATAAATACAAATAGTTCTTGTATAAGTCGTTTTGAATGAATAATAGGAGAACCTTCTCTCATATACATTTCAAGTGCAGATATCATTAATGGTCTTGTTCTAGATGTAGTCGACACACCAGGAACCATTTTTGATTTGTCTTTTGTATCATATCCTTTTCTGAGTTGAATATCTACATCAACATATCCATCATCTTTATATGTATAAAATAGATTTTGATATCCTCTATCTATTGCAGGTTGAACTGCAGCCCATCCAATGTTTGCATTTTCAATTGCAAGTAATGCATTGTTCCATTCTGATGCAACACTTATCAACATATTACCAAAATCTTTAGGAGGAAGTTTTCCTTTATATTCTGCGACCTGTTCTATTGTTTCAACATCAATAACATGAAATGTAGAAAAGTCAGCTCCATCACCACGCGCGACGTCAGCTATTACTACATAGTCTCTAGAATAATCTGGATATTTCCATATCCAATATCCATTATCATATCCTCTTCGTTCTATAGGCTCCGTACATTTTAATTCAAATTCTTGCAATATTGAACCATCAATTACAGTGTGACCAGAACTAATAAAGTCACAATCACATTCTTGTGCTGCGCCTTTTTCTCCTAAAAGTTGTGTTTGTTCATCACGCCAATCTTGATTTCGTTCTGGGTGTACATCCCATCTAAGTCTAATTGTGTTGAATCCATTATGCCCAGATTCAGCACCTGCCCATGTTTGATGAAACCAATTACCAATACCATTAGGTGTTGAAAGTACTATTGCGCCGCCTCCGGTAGATAGAGTTGCTTGTGATGCTACCCAAATTTCTTCAATGTTTCTAATAAATGCAGCTTCATCTACAATTAATAATGATAATGCTTCTGAACGTGCTCCGGTAGATGCTGAAGAAATTGCTTTTATTTGTGAACCATTTTTAAATTTTAATGACAACTTGTTGTTTGCTGTCATATTACCTTTTAACCATGAAGGTAAATTATCATGCATTACCTGCACTTTTGTAACAAGGTTCTTTGCTACTTCTTGTGTTGTTGCAATAACAAGTACGTTGAAATCTTCATTGAACAACATTGCCCAGAGAGCATATCCTGCAGATAGTGTTGATATACCTAACTGTCGGGACTTCAATATAATGTTATATCTACTATCGCGTAAATCCGTTAAGGATTGTTCCTGGAATCGATAAAGATTAAATTTTATTTTTCCTTTAACAGGATGTTGAATATAACAATAATTACGCATAAAAAAGACGGGATCTGAAGCACATTTTTGGTACTGTTCCGCGATTATTTGTTTTATGTCTTTTTGTGCTGCCATAAATTATTTACCAATTTTCCACATCAATCTTAGAGAACCAACCGGTTGAAGGTTTTGATTGATACCTAATCCCACTCCAATTACTTTTTTACGTTTACTTCTCCAAAGTAACTCACCACCAATGTAATTGAATTGTTCTTGATTTCCTGCTAAACCAAATCCATAATAAAATTCATTTTTTGAAATAAGTGAATCTCTTTTTATGATTGTAGTCGGAATATAAATGTTTGGATTGATTTCTCTGAATATGATTGAATTTTGTGATATAGTATCATTGATTATGATATTACCTAATGAATCTAAATCTAATGTATCCGTATAAAAATACTTTGCGTAATAATCTTTTAATACTGAAAGTGTATCAATATCCTTTAAGGTTGTATCATGTACCGTATCAACTCTTACTCTCCATTTAGGAACATAAACTAAGCTATCAAATTTTACAGTATCCCATTTTGTTTCTATTTTGGTAATAACAGTTCCTTCAACAGCATCGGGTTGTTTATTTTTCTTACCAAATAAGTTGAAATCGATTGATGGACCAGAACATTGTTGCATGATAATGATTATTACAACTAATACCACTATGATGATGTTCTTTATGTTACTAAAAAATTGATTCATTATTTTTTATGGTATAATTCATATACCTTGTTTACTAAGTTTGATTTTGTAAGTTTAGAATCTAATGTTATTTTAAATTCTTTTTTAGCAGTTGTAACTAATTCTGCTTTTTTCATTGCACGAAGTGCACTTTTTGTGATTTTCTTTGTAGAAGGTTTTCTACCTTTTCTTTTAGAACCGACCACTGCTTTTGCAACATCATCAACTTGTTTAATAACTTCTGATGCTGATTCTTTTACATCATCAATTTCTTCTTTTACTCTGTTGTATCTTCTTTTAACTTCTTCTACAACATCATCAAAATCTTCTTTGATATCATCAACTTTTTCTTTGATTTTTTCATCAAGTTCAGTTTGGCCTTTCAACCAATTCCATAGTTTTAATAATAACTCTTTAATCATCTTTAGTCTCCATTTTTGCAACTTCTTGTATGAATTTTTCACGATACTCTTGAAATTCTCGTTCTACTTTGTCAGCAAATTCTGCCGGGGTCATTCTTGCATCAACTGTTTCTGTTTTACCATCTGCATTTGATACAACTTTATATGTACTAGTATATGCTTGTTTTAGTAGTTCAACATCTTGTTCAGCTCGCTTAATCCATTCTGTTGCGTTTGTTGTCATTTTCTTTATTGCGTACTCATTAAATTTACCTTCAATACGAAGTTTATTTTCCATTTCAATGACACAATCAAAACACATACCATGTATCGTTTTCATTTTGCGATCTAAATGATTAGGTGATTTACATGTACATGTTTCTTTAGGACATTTTGAAAATGTTGATAGTGAGTCTCTGGTAGATTGAAGTGTTTCAGCACCACGTTTGGTTTTCATCACATAACCATCTTTTTGTTCATAAAGATATGTGATTCCAGATTTAAGATCTGTTTCTTCCCATGTTTCTCCAACTAATCGCTTTTTAGTATCTTTCTTAGATTCCGAAAAACCATGGGTTTTATTTGTTTGAAATTTATGCTCTCCAGCTAACATTTTATTAACTGCATTGACATTCTGTAACTTTTTTGACATAACTTGTTTTGTTTTATTTATGAATATTTTTCTAACATTCTATCTGCAGCAATTTTTAGATAACGATAAAGTTCCTTTAATTTGCCTTGATTCATAACTTCATTGCCTTGCTCGTCAGTCATCGTTCCTGTTTTTTGAACTGCTTTCAAAATCATTTTGATTTGTTCTGGGGATGTTGGTTTATTTTTAACTAATGTTACAAAGCTATTTAATTGTGCTGTTGAATCTTGCTCAGGTGCTGCATCAGCTTTAGGTTCTTCTGCTGGCACATCTGCTTCTGGCTCTGGAGCTGGGGCTTCTGGTGTTTCTGCAGGAGCTGGAGCTGGAGCAGGAGCTGGAGTAGGTTCTTCTGCTGGTGCTTCTGGCTCTGGTGCAGGTTCTTCTGCGGCAGGTTCTTCTTCTGGCTCTTCTTGTTCTTTAAGTACTGCTTTAATTCTACGACGAATCATTTCTCTAACTAAACGTTCTTTTTGTTCTCTTGTTAGATTTTCAATTTTATCTTTAATAGAATCTTCACTGTCTTTTTCATCATCATCTTGACGCTTAGACATTACTTTAGCAGAATGTTTCGGGTCATGTTCTCCTTCTGATTTATACGCTCTATCAGCATCTTTCATGTCCGGAACAATCGATCCGTTGTCAATTACTGGTTTATCAGTTTTACGAAGTACATTCTTTTGCTTTTCACCAGTAGAATTTGGCACCATGTTTTCTGTTTCATCTCCGTCATAATCTTTAAGATCTTTACGAGGAGTTGGTTTCGTTGATTTTTCTAAATCTTTTGGTGCTTTATATTTTGACTTATGTTTCTCTGCCATTTGAAAGTCCTATTTTTAATATAAATATTATCGTCCGTACTTTAATATGCCTATTAGTTGATTGACTGGCGCAAATGCGCCTGTTAATTTATATGTATTGCCTTTGAATGTAAATACAATTCCTTCAATTGGAACAATTTTATCAAAGCCTCCGAGCTTTTCAATTCTTTTTAGTTGATACTCAACTTTTTTAAGAATTTCTGGGTCTTTGCTTTGTTGTACTTGCTTCATTAATGTAGCAACATCTCTTTTAATTTCCTGTGTAGATTTACTAGGATCTGCAGCTAATATCTGCGATACATTTGATAATACAAGAGCTCCTAATCTCAAGAAGATTGATTCAAATGGTTCCATGTTTTGTTTTTGATATGATTTAAAATCTTTTTTATCAAAATCTGTTACCCATTGTGAATACTCAGGATTTTCAATTTGTTTTTTAATAGCTGTTATTGATGTCGACTTATCATTAAACGCCCATCTATCTACTAATGTGTCTCTCAAATCATCTGATATATCATATCCCAATTCTTGAGCTTTTGTAGTAATTACGTCTCTCCACCAAGCACGATGATATTCAGAAATTAAATCAGTCTCTTTAAGTCCAAATTGCGTTTTAAGTTGATCTACTTCTGCAAATAATGCTGCTTGTTGATCTTCAAAATCTGCAATACGACCTAATTTAATTTTTTGTGGAGGTATGAATGAAAATGTATTTTGCATGTGCGCATTTGCATCTTCAATTATTTTCTGAATCAATGCTCCGCCGGTCATATCGGTCTGAACTTTATTTGCAGTTTCGTCATATTCAACTAAATTGTGAAACTGTATATGTGCTTTATCGTAATTAATAATGTTCTTGGTTGCAGGATATATAATTTCCATGTTTGCAAACACTCGACCATTTTTAAATATTTCGTCTAATTTAGAACTATCTATTTTTCCGAAAGCTGCTTGTAAATCTTGTCCTGATTCACGAAATGCATCTGATATAGGTCCGCGACCTTCAAATTTATTAATTAGTTCTTGTGTCGTTAATGGCTTTTTAATTGTACCTTTATTACGAGCAAATCCTACTTGTCCGTTTTTCCACGTTACTTGAAGGTTCTGGCCATCTGTCTTTTCTGTTACTGCCTCTTCTACATCTAATTCGCCTTCTAACGCGCGTGCAATTAATTCTTTCATTTCGTTAAAGGTTAATCCGTGATCATCATATGGGTGAGCCATGTGCCCCCCAGCTCCACCTTCTGTAAGTAATGTGCCTTCTGTTAATGGAACACCATATGTAGTTTTGTCGTATGTATCAAAATCATATACAAACTCTTTACCGGTATTTTTATCTAAAAACTTGCGAAGCTTTTCAATTTTCTTTTTGTGTTTCTCAGCAGTTTTAGGATCCATATAGCCTTCTACTAAATGTGCTGTTAATGCAACATCTGGATATTGTTGTTGTAATGAATCGACTGCCTTTACATTTTTTGGAGAATCGTCAATAAACTCAATATCGTCATATCCTTTTTGAATTTGTTTTTCAATCCACCGAGCTTTATCCATTGGGTCAGATGAACCCAGTGCAACAACGTATATGTTTTTAAGTCCATGTTCGCGCTCAAGATATCTTTTAACTGGATAAGCTACTCTACGAGCCGTTAAAATAGTTGTTTTAGCCCCAGCATCTTGCATTGCTCTTTTTAATGCATCTACATTTTTTTGTATTGGATTTGCAGATTTAATAATTCTATCAAATTCTGAAAAATCAAAATCATCGCCAGGCATTGGCTCATAAACCGCAAACTGTGCTGGGTTTAATTCTGTGTTAGATCCATCTCGGTGTTTAACGTAAATTGTAGCATTCATTTTTGCTAATGTATCATCAAAATCAAATACACGTAAACGCTTTCCAGTTTTCAGTTCAGTAAATAATTTTTCAACATCTTCTGCTAATTGTGTAGACCACCATTCTTTAGAAAAAACGGTTTCAATCATTTTACCTGTGAATATTTCCCAAACATTTTTAAGAATTTCATCTGTTATGCCTGGATAAGATTCTTTAAATCTACGATAATCGCCTGCAGCAATTGCTGCTCTTGTTGATGTAGCAGATACAGGCTCTCCTGTCGGATATTGTATTGGATCTGTGTTTGCAGTCAATTCAATTGCGTCGACACCAGCTGGCATCATTCGACCCGACTTATCGCCTACTGTTTTGTATTTGTCTACATTAGGCACAAATGATTTAGTTCTTACATAATCATCTCCTTTTGCAGATGCAGCCATTGCATATTGACCCGCAGTATCTTCTGGCAATGCAAACAAGTATTCGTATGCAGCCATGATAGGAGAATTAAATTCTGTTGGTTGTATGCGGATCTTTGGGTTTGAATTCATCAAATTGAATGCTTGGATTGATTGTGTTCTTGTAAACCCATCTCTATCTTTTGGGCCGATAAGCATCACTACTTGTTGTACTTGTGGATCTTCTGCATAACGATTAGCAAGTGCTAAATGTGCTCCAGTAATAGGTTTAAATCCGCCTGGAAATAAAACAGTAATATTACTTGTTTGCTCTGCGAGATGTTGTTTGAATTCTTGTAGTATTGATTTCATTCGAATGCCCATTTTATATAAATATTAACTTATATAGATCATATGATATTTATGCAACCTGGCTGCCAGGGGCTGTAGCGATAGCTGCATTTCCTTTTATTAAACCAGATCGAGATGATAGAATTGTAATATTTCTATATGAAACATTACCAGTAGCTGTTCCAGAACCGCCAAAAGCATAAGGATATCGTTTAAATGTAAATTTTACATATTGGCCAGCTAAATATGATATATCAGTATAACGATAAAAACGATACATACTGCTTCCTCCAGCGCCTAGGCCACCATCCATACTACTAAAATATGTACCAAATGTTGGAGATGTTACGCCAGAAGCTGGCAATGTAGCACTACCGGTAGATAATAATGGTTGTATAGAACTAACACCAAGTCTCGTACGAGTTGATGTAATGTTAGCATTAGAACCAGAAATGTATGCTGGGGATAAATCTAATATATCGTACCAAAAGACTGCCGTTCCTGCTGTGCGACTGCCACTGACTGTATACATAGTTGTTAATGTTGTTTCGCCTGGTAAAATAAATGCATAAAACGTTGCAATTGTAGTATTTGACCCAGTTGATTCAACATTAGCCGTTGATGCAGTATAATCTAAATTAGTATCATTTTGATAAAGTATGCGACCAATATTTATAGAATCAATAACTTTTTGAGTTGTATCTAATACAGTATAATCTTCTCCGCTGATTGTAGTTGTAATCTTTAATGCAGACCCAGTAATAATACCATTATATATATTTAATGTATTGCCTGATTTTATTTCTAAATTTCCATCTGAGCCTGATATAAATGTAGTTGCATTACCTACAAAGAACTTTTGGGTTCGTATATCTAATTCAGAATCTGTAGTTGAGAATCTAAAATAGTTGTCCGTAGTTGCATATAATTCTAAGCCAACGCCACTATATGGTACGCCGCCTTTAGTTCCAGAACTGCCAGATAGTGCACTACCGCTCCATAATAAAAATCCAGGATCGTCGTATGCAAATCCAGAATATCCTAAGCTTCGTACAAACCCAGTATCTTTAAGTCCTGATATTGCAATACCCGTTTCTAATGTGTCAGCTACATACAATGAACCTGTTATCATTGAATATTCGCCGTCTATATAACGGTTACCGCCCTGCCAATCTACATTATTGATATATGTTGATTGTCGACTCTTAACACCATCTACATTGAAATAATCTATGCGGAAACGATATTGATTTGAAGATTTATGTTTTGTAGGAATCTCCGTACGTATTTTTGAGTATGCAGGAGTATACCCAGCATCATTATCAGTAGTTGTTCTGATATCTGAAAATGTCCATTCCCCAGATTCTATAACAAATATTAGTGATGCAGTTCCGGTTGCGGGTGCTTCAAATTCAAATACTGTGTCATCAAATCTTTGTGAATTACTTGTTACTTCTAATTCACCTACTCGAACACCTAATTTAGTTGTTAATTCTTGATTAAGAATATCAGTATCATCAAACGGAAATGCAGAGCCGGATAAAAATACGCTTAGTTTTGGGTTATTATTACCACTAACAACACTTCTTGTACCAATTGCATCTATTGTAATTTTATATGAAGATTCTGAAACATATGTTGCTGCATACGCTGTTTTTGTTTGAAATGTATATACTTGGTTATATGCAGTAATGTCCCCAGAACTACCTGTAATTACTTGCACTGCATTTGCCATACTTGAAGAAGTCCACGTCAATGTAGGTGCAGACAGTTCTACAAAACCAGAATAGTAGTTTGACTCCCAATATGTATCAATAACAGATTGTGATGTAAATGCCCCTATTCGAAAATTTGGAAATACATTTGCTTCGTCAATAAACAATTCTGTTTCTTCTAACTCAATGTCATTGATTTGTTCCCACGTACCTATACTACCATTACCATTCAAAAATATTTTAATTCTGCTAACATCTCCAGTTGCTGGTTGCAAGCCGTACAATGATATATTTGCAAATGATTCAGAATTTTGAGTTGGTGTATATACTGGGTCTGCTTCATATGTTATAGAAAATGAAGAATAATCAAACTGTGTATATGTATGTGTAAATATAGATTGTGATGATGCAACCGTAAAGTTGTCGTCTAACAACATCAATGTATCAGATAATACTTTTCTTACGGTTGTTTCATATGTCGTAGTACCAGGCGTATATTGTGGTGTAGGGGTAGGATTTACAGGAGATGAAACTGTTATAGTACCACCTTCCATTTCTTGTGTAAATAACCCGCCTGCGATTTCAAATGCTGGTGTATTATTATATGAAAAATATCTTACTGTGCCTGTAGTATAAGTAGGAAACTGCTGATTATTAGGATATGTTCTATCCAATTGTACTCCTACTTGTTCTGTTAATGATGCAGAAGGCAATGTTTCAAATATGATTTCAGAATCATTAGATATTGTAGGATTAACTTCAACTGTTCTAGACCATCCAACGTTAGATCTACCTTCCCATTCTTGCGGTACCGGCTGTCCGTTGATTTCATTTAATTCGCCTAATAATGTAATAGTAGCAGTACCAGGAGATGTTTCGTCGTATACATATATTGCAATAATTCTAGATTTATCTTCATCTATATAATTTACAACTTCATAATATATAGGATCTCCGTTAAAATCTAAAATTTCAATGTTTAGATAAGAACCAATACGTAAATTGGTAGGATGTCCTTTAAGTTTAATTAAATTCTTTCCTGCAGTTAATCGTGATGGAAATTCTGTAATTTGAAATACATCAGGCGATGTGAGTGATGTGTCAGTAAAAAACACATCGAATGTGTCTAAGCCTTTATATGTAGTTTCTTTTCTTTTCATACACGAAATACTTTATTATAAATATTACGTGTTCTGAATCTGGCTGAATCCGTTTTGTTTGTTAACTTCAAGTAATTTATCAACCATATCACGCATAGAATCAACGTGTGAAATAATAATTGAAAAGTCAAACTTGTTTCTAAAATATTCAAATAGGTTGATTACTGCAGCAATATGTTCTGAGTCTAAACTTCCCCAGCCCTCATCGATTGCGATAAAATTAGGACGTGGTAATGCTGATACATTTATTAATGCAACACGAATTGCTAAACTAGAAATAAACCGTTCCATACCAGATGTTAATTCTAATGGCCAAAAATTATCCTCATCATAAATAATATATCCGTTTATATTCTTGCCATCTGTATTCAGAACCATATTGAAATCAACTATTTGATTAAGTACATTGTTGATTTCAGCTTCAATTTTTGGAAGAGCTTTTGCAATAATATCATATGGTACACCATTTCTTTTTATTGTTTCTAAATAGTATTCATATGCCTTATATTCTGTTTCTAACTTTTTATAAGAATCTAAACTTTCAAGTGCATGTTTCTTTTTTGTTTTTGCAACTTCAATCTCACCATGTAAATTTTTGATTCGTGTTGTAATCTTTGCTATTGCATGTTTATTATGTTCTAATGCATCTTTAATTAATTCAATCCGTTCTTCAATTTTTTGATTGGTTTCAATTGCAGATTGATTAATCGTATATTGTTCTTGTCGCTCTAAACAAGTTTCTAATTCAGATTCTTTTGTCTGTAATTCATTTTCTAAAATTTCTAAACGAAGTTCATCACGTTCAATATCATCTCGTATTCCAGATCGTTCTGAAATCAATGATTCTAACTGAGTTTTTTGTATAGTGTATTTAAATAATTCCTGTTGCTCTGTTTTAAAACGTGTTAAATATTCTTCATGTCGTTTCAATGACTCACGTTCTTGATCAATACAATCCTTGGCTTGTAATGCGTTTTTAACAAATACGTTTGATGTACAATATTTGCATTCTGGATCATATTCATGTGTGTCGAGATGTTGTATTTTTTCTTGCAATCCATCAACATATGTCCTTTGTTTATTTGTTATTCTCGTTTGTGTTTCTATCTTTGAATCATATGAATTATATTTTCCAACGTGGTGTTCAATATCATCATGATCAAATTGCTTTATATCAACACGAAGTTTAAGTTGAGTATCATTTTTTTCTTCAACTTCTTGTTCTTTCGTTTCAATTTCTTGCTGCAGATTTTTTATCTTATCAGTTAATACAATTTCTTCCTGTTTAAGTTGTTTTATTGACGGACCTGTATATGTTGTTGGCTGTTTACTTTCAACTTGACGCAATAAATCATCTTGAAGTTCGTCTTTTTGTGTTTGTGCATCTTGTTCTTGTTGTTCGCATTTAGATATTGCATCAATATTTTGCGAAATAATATCTTCTGCATCAGAAATAATTTGAGCAAAGTCGGTTTTCTTGTACTCTTTTAATTTACCAGCTGTTTCTTTTATATCTTCTGCAGCAAGTTGGTAAAGTTGCTCAAAAACTGTAATATCTAAAAATTGTGATAATAAATCTTTGCGTTCTCTTTGTGATTTATTGATAAAGTTACTTTGATCGTTTTGCAATGAAAATGCCGTTAAAATAAAATCATCATAAGTTCCTAGATATTTTCTAATGTTTTTATTTGTATCACTACGTTCTTCACCATTAAGATTTTGATTATCAGAATAAAATTCAACATTAACTTTTACGTGTCCTGATTTTTGTTGTATACCTGTTCTTTCAATCGTATACGTTACGTTGTTCATTTCAAAAACAAAACGACCAAAGAATTGTGTAGATTTATTATTAAGTACTTCTTTAGCTTTTCCGGTTTTACTACATTTATCAAAAATAGTATACGTCATTGCATCTAACAATGATGATTTGCCAGATGTATTTGGTGCAAATAATCCTACAACATCTTGAAGTTTTGTGAAATCAACATGATTATTTTCGCCATATGAAAACATGTTTGAAAATTCAAATGAAACTGGATGCCATGTTATGTTACGAACTGATTCTAATACTGGTAATTTTGAATTTGTTGATCTATTAATATGACGAATAGCATCAATTTCTGAATCAGTTGCTTGCGGATAATTAAGTTCAATATGCTCTGTAATAAGTGTATTTTGATATTCAACATCACGAACATTGCCTATTGTAATATTTGCTGCAGCTGTGTTTGTAGATGTATCTGTTATGCGTTGAATGGAAATGTCTTCAACAGTATATTTTTTACGTAACGCTGCAAGAAATTTTTTCATGTCAGCTGCTGACGTGTCTTTAAACTTTACCCTAATCCTAGGCCGGACCGGCACATATGATGGTGCTTTAACAATCGATGTTCCATCTAACTCAAATGTTATGTAACCATAATCATTTGGTATATCTATAAATTGAGAACTTCTGTCAGGAAGATCCCAAACAAGTATTCCATGGCCTAATGCTTCCCCATGATTTTGTTGTATCAATGATCCAGGATATACCGTTAATGGCTTTTTTACACCATTTTCAACATGATATTCTTGAAGTATTTGATTTGGTTTATGGATATCTCCCAATAAACATAAATCATGGCCATCAAATAAATCTACCGTAACATGTTCATTTGAAATTTCATAACCAACATCAGTACGAGCAGAATGAACTGCTCCGTGATGTAATGCAATTTTAAAATGTTCGGTATCAATATCAGATCCGTTCACATACTTTGCAGGCGGAACATCAACAGCCATATGATTGAACAAAACACTTCCGGCTTCAAATAAACCATTTTCTTTTATAAAATGAATATTTTTATTTTGAATAACATTAAGTATTGGAGATAATGCATCAACACGATGTGTATTATTTAAATTCATGTCGTGATTACCTAATATAACAATTGTAGGTAATGTGAATCCATTAAAGAATTCAGTTAACATATTAATTAACTCTGGCGACATATCAAGTTTTGAATGAACAATATCACCTGTAACTACACATATTGATCTATCAGTAGCTTCTTGTGCGATTGTTAGAAACATATTCTCAAATACTTGTCGATATTCACGGTGTCGCTTCAATGTTCTGATATGAACATCCGACACATGAAATATTTTATCGATAATGTCTACCCCAATATCAATCTTCTTTATTTCCATAACATTCCCATTCGCATCATCATTAAATCTTCAAATGACATCTGCATAGTTTCTGAAATACGTTTTGTAATTGCTTCAAAGCCTAACTCGGAAGCATCTTTATCTTGTAGTTCTACGAAGTAAACATTTAATCCTTCATTCATAAATCGTTCGGCAATATCTAACGCATTTTTTAATGCATCAGCATCCAAACAAATATAAATGTCTTGTACATGTTCTTCGATAATTTTCTTTTGTAATTCTGGTTGAATTTGTTTCCCAAATAACGGTATTGCATTTCTTTTAATTGCAATTGCATCAAAAGAACCTTCACAAAGTACAATTGGTTCTCTCCAATTAATCATCATTTCAAATCCGATAATATCTTTTGATACTGTAGGATTTTTATGTTTCATACCTTCTCTATCACGGTAAATACGAGATACAAAATAATTAAGGCTACCAGAAGCATCATAACTTGGGATAATGATTCGTTTTGCATATTGTCCTTCTTCTGCATACCCTATCCTATATTTAATAATATCAAAAACCGTAACACCTCTTCCTTTCAGATAATGCATTGCTGCATTGTATTCATATGATTTTTTATACACCCACAAAGGATGATATTCTTCTGGTAATTGTAATACAGTATCTCGTTCTTCTTGCTTTTCAATCCGATATCTTGTTGTTTGAATAATTCTTGCAAGTTGCTCGAACTTTTCTTTTGGTTGATTTAGTGCTTTGAATAAAGTATAAATTGATTTACCACGTTTATCAGAAACCCAACAATGCCATGTATAATCACCATTTTCATCTGGTGTTGATCTTACTTCTAATTTTGGTTTATGATGTGAGATAAAAGGAGAGAAGAATGAAATATTGCCTCGTGATGTTGGCTTACCTTTACCTAGTACTGTTTCAAGTAATTGTAATAATTTTAGATTCTTCATTAATATAATATAATGAAAACACGGAACGATTCAAAAGATCTGGTTTATTAATATAATAATTATTAATTTATGTCATCCCATTCATTTCATTCCTGGTCTAACGAATTCATTACATTAAACATTTCATTCATTCAATTAATTAAATGCCATTACTTACATTAGAAAATAATGAATTTTTTTCACACTTCCAATCAAAATTTAAAAAAAGTTTTCTTTTCGGTTGGAATTTCATCCAATTGGCAACATTCTGCCAACCATTCTGCAGGTATCATTTTCTTTGCAACGTGTTTTATACCCATCTTCAGAGCATACGCTTCATATGATGTTTTACTACCTTTTGATATTTTTTGATTTGGGTTTTGAAATACTATGCGAATATCAATGTCAGGATTGCATTGTAAAACATATTTCATTTTTTTACGATCTGCAGTAGTCCAACGTCCTTTTGTTTCAACGTACATAGTGCCGCCATCTTTACGTGTGAATACGAAATCAGGAGTATATTTGTGTTTTGTCGAAGGCACCGTATAATGAAGTGTTTCGGTTTCGTAATTAACTGGATAATTAATCTCTTTAAGAGCGTCTGCAACTTTATGTTCTAATCCAGATTTATAACCATATTTATATGCTTCCTGCCTCGTTTTTGATTTCGAGTTCCAATGATTTTTTGCCATAACTTGTTTTGTTTTTGATTATAATACTAAAAACTACCTATTGATAGTTAGATAACTTTAATCCTTTTTTCAGAAAAATATCTTTTAACTTTGACATTTCACTTTCATCAAAAGCGTTGTTCTTTAAATCATGAGCTAACTTAGTACCATTAATTTTTTGATAACTGTTAAATAATGTAGTTAACTGTTGTTTAGAAATTTTTTCAAAAATATCTAGTAATAAAGGTTCATTTGTCTGTATACCGGCCCCTGTAATATTTTTTTTCATAGCCGCTTCATATGTTTCTGCTTGAGTTGGAGATCCGATACTTAATCTTTTAACTGTATCACCAGCTTTCCCACCAACCAATTTAAAAGTATAACTGCCTTTAAATACTTTAGGAAATTTTGTTTCTAACTGTTTAAATAAACCAGAGCTCAATGTAGTCCCAGCTGGTTTACTTGTTGTAGTCTTAGAAACAAACGCATCTTTTACATTCGTAGTTAATTTAATTGCTTTAGCTGTATCTTTAACAGGGGATGAATCTTTTTTCATTGCGGCTGCAGTCTTTGGTCCATAAATTCCATCAATATCATTACCGGTGAATCCATGTTCTGCTTGCCAAACTGTAAGCCACGCAGTTGTTTCAGATCCAAATTTGCCATCAACACTATCTCCAGTCAATCCTAATAATGTTTGTAATTGTTTTACAGACTCTCCTCTAGATCCTCGTTTTAATAAAGGTGTTCCTGATGGTATATTTACATTAGTACTAGTTGCACTTTGTGGTCCTTGAACACCAGTTTCTCCAGTTTCTCCTTGTGGTCCTTGAACATCAGTTGCGCTAGTTGCACCAACTTCATCACCTTCCCCACCTTGTTGAACATCTTTCTTTGGATCTTTAATAAATATTTTAGCTCCATTAATGGTCGTATATGGGGTCTGTATATTTGGTAATATATAATCAGGAAGATTATTTACATTAAAAATATGAACGAATGCAACCTTTTTTCTTGCTCTTGTAGTTTTTAATTCAACCCAAAATACATAACTTTTATTTTTAAAATTACTTACAAATTCTTCATTACGTAGTATTTTCATCATATCATCGAGTGTAACATTAGCATCTTCTCCTCGTTCTCTACGTACAATTCGATACCCAGTAACAGATTCAGGTTCTTGTCGAAATTCAGGCAATTCTTTATATTTCCAACGAAATCTTGCTTCGTTTAACAAATTTACTAATTTCATATTAATGTCCATTTATATATATAAATATTTACCAATCAATTAATACCATTTTTGATTGATACATCATTACATTATCTGATTTAAAGTCTAAATCTAAATCAAATTCTGCAATACCGGTTCGTTCTACTTGTTGTTGTAATCGTCTCAAGAAATCAACTAACGGTTTTTCTGTTTCTCGAGAGCCTTCTGCATCTAAATAATCAAATATGCTAACTTCGCCTTGCATATCTAATGCAAATTTAGTATATCGGGCATAAAAATTATCAATAGCAGTTTTATATTGCAAAGGCAATGGATCTGCATTGCGCATGATATACATTTTTTCAGAATCATTTACATACACTACCGGAACGAAACATGTAAATTCAGATTCTCGGCCTACGATTACTGATGCAACTTCGAATTCATCACGCTCTCTCGTAATTTTAAACACATAATCAGTTCCTTGAATTGCATATACAATGCCATTATCGCCAGCGCCAATTCTTTCAAACTGTTTGTTTTTAATTTTGTCTAACAAAGAATCAACTTGTTCTTCGCGCGAGGATTGTTCTAATATTGTTTTAAGTCGTATCATACGTCAGTATCAAACCTCAATAAAATATTCATATCAATATCATCCCGTTTACGTACTGGCGAAGCTAATTTGCCTGTAACTAGAAGTTGTCCTGATTCATTATACAATCCAATTGTTGTTATGTATGGTGCAAAATCGCTGCTTGAAACATATGTGTCATAATCAACGCCATTATCTTGCAGAGTTGATGGATTGAGTGTTAAATTAAAATCATCTTTACTTATTCTTACCAATGTAGAATATTCTGTTGTTGTTACCGTACTTCGATAACTTGATGTAAATGGAGCCGCAGTTAAATCATCGTATTTATAATGTGGACTAGAAATAACAATTGTTCCATGTTTACTAAATACATTTCCTACATGATTTGTTTGCAAAAATGTCCCGTTCTCCGTACGGCCCGATAACGCACTTATCTCCGACTCAGTTAGTGACTTATTAAAGATTCTTATTTCATCTAGATCACCTGTAAGATTTGAGGTATTGGGGCTAAGACCACCAATGTTTACCGGATAATCATTATTGATTCGTCCTGATGCTGTATATAATGTATTAACGCCATATAACAAGAAATCATGAGATGACGAAACATGTAATCCAGCATTCATCCAAATTTGTAATTCACTTCCTGATTTTTGACAAACTATGTGAGTCCATTCGTCTACACTGCTAGTTGCTGACAACGTAGTATTAAGAGAAGAATCAGAAGATACTTTAAACTCTATTTCATTACTACCACTTAATTGTATACTGAATGGGTATCTATCAACCGAACCAGATTGTTTTGCAATAACAATTTGATTGTTACTGCCAGTATTAGAACCTGACACAAAAAATGATATTGCATAATCATGTTGTCTATCATAATATCCAGGTAATGCACTCTGAATATGTCCAGCGCCTTCAAAATGTGCACGGCGGCCGATAGCTGCAGTATCACCATCTGTAGTAGGAATTCCTGCAAGATACGTAACACCTTGAGCTAATTCATATTTAATTCTTGAAGTATCAAAATATTCATTGAATCCTTCATAAAATTTTACATCTGAAACAATCGAAGACGAATCAAACCCATCATCAATTATATTGCTATATCGATCAGCTGATAAATTTAATCCTGACCCAGTGAATTGAAATGATGCCGGCTTGATACCTTCACCAATTTTAAGTTGTGGTATTACGAATACTGACGCAGATTCATATAAATGTTTTTTCGTACGTGTTAAATCAGTAGGACCAAAAGTTTTACTGGGTTGATCTTTTTTGCGATAATACAAATGATCTATAGAAAAATATGTAACACTTTGTAATGAACCATCAATATTTGCAGCATCATTAAATGTTAACTCAGATCCTAAAGCAGGAAGAAAATTCCGATCAGTGTATCTTGCTTCTAATGGCAACGCACTACCAGTAGAGCTTCCAGATAAAAAAGTAAAAAGTTTATTTGTAACAAACCGTTGTTTCTTAAAATCAGATTGTTCAACCTTTTTAAATACAGAAGGATAATTTCCTTTATATTTATCTTCTCTACGGCCTTTAGTATTTAATTTTCTTGTCGCCATTATTTAGTAAAAAGCCCTTTACATTTATTATAAATATAAAGGGCCTCAATTCAGTTATGTGTTAAATTAAAAATCAAGTTTTACTCTGACAAGTGCTTCATTCTTAAATGATTTCAATAATGGTCTAGATAATTTTGCTACTGCTAATAATTCTCTTTGATTGTTATATAATCCTACTGTAGTAATATATGTTTTTGGGTCACCAATAAATGTTGATTGACGGAACTCACCTATACTACCTGTTGTAAATGATGGATTATTTGAAAAGTTATATTCAGCATTTTTAATTCTTACAAAATAATGTGTACTTGTAATAGTTTCAGCATTTCTTGCTAAGAATCCATATGGATCTGAAGTAGCTGGGTTTGTAAGTACTCCTGATCCCGAAATTGAATGGAACAATCCAAAATGATTATTGCCCTCAGAACTTGAACCAGTATTAGTTGTAAATCCTAAGTTTGCATCTAATGTTTGAGCATTCAATATCATTACACCGTAGTCTGGATAAACGAGTCCATAATATACAGGTGAAGTTGAATTATATATTCCGTCATTAATTGATCCTGATACAATATTATATACTCTACCGGAGCTTCCAACTGTTGGAGCTCCGCTATTTCCTGAATCATCAATAAGCGTAAAAACATCACTCCCGGTAGCTACAGAGCCTGTTGCATTTGTATCTCTTGAAGAAATACTTGTTAACGGCAATTCAAAATTGCCCGGATCTAATTTTTCTTTTGTTCTAGCACGACTAAAGTTAATTACATAAATAGAATCTGTGTCTGTGCCATTGACAGTGAATCTCGTGTCTGTAGTTTCTAATAATAGTTGTTTATATTGCGAATATACTGCTCGGCTTGGTGAATCATTAAGTTGTCCTTGCGAATCAGATCCACTACCTAATGCATGACCATATGCTATTGAATATTGAGTTGCTGAACCAGTTAATGAAGTATCTTTCTGATAAACATCAACATAATATCTACGTTGTGACGTTGTTTGTGCAGAACCGGTATGATGTGTTGTTAATGAAGCTAAACCATCACTCCATAACCCAGCTGTAACAACTTCTGTTTGGTTATCTATTACATCATTTGCTCTATCAAATTTAGTAAAAGTACGACCATTTCTTGCAAGGATTTGAGTTTGTTGTTGTTCTCTGATAATCTCTTGAGCGCGCTGTTCAGCTAATGCATTGATTTGTGATTGTAATGCAGCAGAATTATTTGGTGCTGGGGCTGACACAGCGGCAACAGGTGCTTGGGCTGACACAAATGCAGAATCTCCAATTGGACGTCTTTGACTTACTTTAGGTAATTGTTTTAATTGTTGTATATTCATTTCAAATCCTTATGTGTTAACGGTTGCTGCTTTAACTGTTAAATTAATAGTTGTGCTACCACCCGTTTCATTACCTATAATAGTTATTGTAGCAGTTTGTTCCGTTACTTGTCGTTTTGCAATTAATTCAAATGTTCTTCCTGTTACTGCAACACTTTGTGCATCTTCATTATCTCCAATAAAACGAGGTGCTGTTGGTAATACTGATGTTTGAATATCGCCTCCTCGAGCTACTCTAAGATCAGCTACGTCTGAATTTGAAAGAATTGCTGTATATCCTAATGTAGCATTTCCACCAGTAAAGTTAGATGTATTTGGACTAATTACTGCAATGTCGCCCTCTGCACTTAAAGTAATTGATGTATTACCTACATTAACTACAGGTATTTTTGTAGTTTTCTTTGGAAGTGTAATAAGTTTATATTTCAACATTTGCGTTTCGTCTGGTATAGCTTCTACTATAGGCATATTTTCAATGATTGTGCCGTAATATGCTGTACCAAGCGGATGATCTGGATTCCATAAATCATAATCAATTTCATCATCTGCTAACGCAAATTGAGTAATATTAAAATTGTTACGACCTTTTGCAAGTAATTCTCTACCTTTTTTGGTAAGAATTGCATCTACTGTTACTGTACTATTATTTAAATATCCCATTGCTTTATTCGCCTTTTATTTCATATAAATATTTTCATTGTAAAAAACAACGATTATTGTCCTGATATTGTAAAACTACCATTTTCTCCTGGAGATTGATATATCAATTGATTTGGATTTGCTGTTCTAGTTTCAACTACTGGGCCTCCATCTATTGTGTCTGGACTTTCAATATTAAATCCTCTAGAAGTCATTTTGCTTCCATTATATAATGAATTTTCTGCTCCAGTACCAATAAAATCTTGAAATTGTGCTGGACCATTAATATCAATGCCTCTCACCGGATTTCCATTTACGTCAGGTGTTAATATGTCTGACCCAGATACAACAATATAACCTATTGGGGTGTCCCCGTATGTATATGAAGATGTATATGAAAAGAATATGTTTATATTTTTGACACGTGCTTTTGCTACAAGAGCATTTGTTTCATATACATTAGTAATAATCTGCGGCTGAATACCGAATTCTATGATGTCACCTTCATCTACAAATGCTTGTAAATCCCCGATAATAACACCATCTGCTCCAGTTTCTAAACCATACAATGCACTTAATCCGGGTGTTAAAGTTGGGTCATCCCCATAACCAACCCGTTCCCATGACAGACTTCCTGTACGATATGCAGTCACTACATTTCCATCAATAGTAATAATATGATCGTTAGCTGACTGCGGGGCTGAGATTTCGGCCGTAATTGGGTCTTGAATTTCACTACCGGTAATACACCATTTTTCCCATTCTATCTGAATACCTGTATATTCATTGAAACTTGAACTATATGTAGCAGCTATTGATGCTGATATGCTACTTGATAAACTCAATTGTAATACCGATGCAGATGCAATTAAATTGACTTGTAATGCCGCCGCCTCTTCTGATGTTGTAGCATATTCTAAATCAGACAGTCTAGTGTCAAATACAGAACCACTACTCAAATACCATTCTGTATATGGATATAGTTCTGCAGAAGACGTAACAGATGTTGATGCCGTAGTCTGATAATTCAAACTAGCAGTTGCTGCAAAATTGATATGCCCGTTTGGTGGGGAAGCCGACGAATCATTAATTGTTACTAGAGCAAATGTGTCAATATTGAATTGTGCGTCTGATGCAAATTCGAATTTCCAACGTGCAACAACTGCATCTGATCCGCTGTAACTTCCTTGTCTTTCTAAAGCCTCTAATAAACTACCGGTAGTTAATGACCCCGTTAACAACATATCAATTGGCGTTGAGTTATACGTTCCGGTGAGTGGAAAAGCAGCTTGGCCAACCCAATGTGGTATAGATCCGGTTGAGAATGTAACTGGCCCGCTGAGGCTAGCAGTTCCTATAAATAAAGATGCTGTAACAGAAGCAATTTTTGTTTCGCTGCCTGCAGGAAGTAATCTCAATTGTAACCATGCTGGCTCAGGATACCCGATGATCTCATCAACTTGTAGCGTTTCCCAACGTTTCAATCCTTCATATAAATCGCCCCAAAGTGTTGATCCGCCGCTAGCAGTAGGATGTCCTGACCCGGTGTTGATTAATTCATATATATCGACGGTTTCTGAACTCACAGCATCTACATCTGCAGGTAACTGAATTTGAAAAAGGCCTGCCGGACCTGGAGCACGTACGTCACTTAGTCCACTTACGTTACTTGAACTCAATATAATAATATCAGTGCCCCCAAACAAATACGCGTTGCTTCCCGATTCGGGAGCATCATAATTATGATACCACGTATCTATTATATCAATAGAACTACTTGAAAACTCAAAAACGCTAGAATTAGAACCTGTATGTGCAACGCCTTCAAACACTACATCAGACCCGGAATCAGCTACAGATGACGTCGTTGTTAAAACTGCAGTTTCATTATACAATGATTTGCGGTATTCAACATAACTAAGACTTTCTCTTGTTTCTGACAACGTTGCGCCAGTAACTGGCAAGAATACTGCCTGCGACATCCATGTAGGTGTTGATCCTGTAATATACTGTGATCCACTTAATACTGCATATTGATACGAATATGTTGTCCCAGCATATCGTTCATCTGATGATTTCGTTAGATATGCTTGCCATTGATCATCATCTTGTGCTGTTATTGTTGCAACTGCACCTTCAATGCCACCTAAATATACTGGATAACTACCTGTTACAACCGTAGTTTCTTGAACATTGATATCTGTATTATATCCTGCATTTTGTTTGTTTACGCGAGGTAAGAATGAATCTTTATTTCTTTCTAGAATATTAGGTTGGATCAATAATCCAGTTATTTTATCAGCACGAGCCGGCAACAATTGATCTAACTGCTTAAAGAATGAAAGATCAAACAATGTAAATATTTTGATGTATGCATTTAGGTCATTCTTAGTTTCATATTTCTTCCAATATGATTGTGCAGCTTTAATTAAATCTGGGTATGACCGTTCATATTGCTGGCCAGGATCGCCAATATATGAATCTAATTCAGTAAATCCAAGTTGTGCAATTATATCCTCATCAATCATTGTTTGTGGAGAAAAATATACTCCTAAACGATTTGAATCTAATGGAGCTTTATCAAATTGGCTTCTTTCTGCTCTAGATTTAACATCTAATGTTCCGACAAGTTCATTATCTTCTAATCTAATCTTGTTGTCATCAAATGTACCTGCTGCTAATGATATTCCGTCATAATAATATGTTTCTTCAATTGAGTCATACGGCTCTGCATTAGTCCAACTTGCAAATGAAGCTGATATTCCTGACAGGTTAGGTTCAACTCCTGACATTGTGACAGCCGTGGTGTGATTGGTTTTTTCTGTTAGTGGCAACCGGAATACTAATTCATCATATGCATCAACGTTGCCATCATATGCAGCTGGTGCTTTTGTATGATTATTAAATGGCGAATCTTGTAAACTAGATGACCAAAGTCTCAATTCTTGAAGCTGTCCTTTAAGACGTGCACCACCACCGCCACCACCACCGAGTGTTACCGTACCTGCAGCAGCAAATGATGCTGTTGCAGATGCAGAAACTGCTGCTACAATTTTACCATATTTTGATTTTTTAGCAACAACTTCTAATGAACCATTACTACCACTTCTTAATAATACATTCAACCAACCTCCATCAAACATTTCGATATCTGCAGAAGCTGTTTGATTAATTTGAATAGTGCCTAATGTTCCTCTTGTAAAATCTAAAGTAACATTATTTGAATCTATCGAAAATAAATTCATTGTGTTTGGCAATGATGGATTAGTCAATACATTATCAGTTCGGAAACGAAGTTCTACTGAATTAATTGGTTGATCATAATCAACTGTTACTGTACCAGCAGCATTTTGAATTAAATCTAATGCATAATCAAAATTCAATTTTTCATAAACTGGTGGACGTTCGATTCTCGGCCCGCCATATTCATTGATTGATATCATGCTCTGTGGTATTCCGTAACATGATAACAATGCTTTTACGCTTCTTTTAGTACCTTTTGATTTTAACAGTCCTGGTAAGTTGTTAACAATGCGCCGCCATATATGATATGTCATATCCTTGCCTGGCAATGATGCATCACCTACCGTATTAGAACCAGTAATCGGAATTCCTGCTTCATTAGTACCTAAAACATATTCCCAAAGATCTTTATATTGATTTCCATCCGTTAAAGACCATCCAAATTGTTTTGCTACAGAATAAAGTAATTCATTTGGAACACCGTATTTAGGATGTTCATCTCTAGAATATATTTTAGAAACATTGCGAATGTATGTATAAATAATATCATAATGTTGTCCTAACATATGAATGAACGTTTCTAAACCTTCATTGTCAGGATTAGTTCGTAAATACAACGGAACGCCGTTAATCAAAGAATTATAATTTGCTCTATCATATATATCTGCATTGTCTAACAATGTTGAATACCATTCTTGAGCAATACTTGATGTGCTGCTATACAATGTATGCGGCCGGAATGTTGTTGTCTTAGGCCATGGATCAATATAACTACCGGTTATATATGAAACATTGGGGTCTGCTAATGGTAGATCATATGTGAATGGTGTTGATGATGATTCAAAATAAAGATACTTTTCAAATTCATCAAATCCACCAATTAATGAATTTTTAAGATTTGTAAATTCTTGGATATTAGTAATAGCAGTACTGCCTGATATAGAACCTAAGGTATTTAATTGCGAATCATAATATTCAATCAATCCAATTTTATATTTAAAATTCTTAACTCGTTCTGTAGCCGAACTATAAAATACAAAGTTATTAAAATCTGAATAATCAATATTCAAATCAATTCCAGAAAGACTTCCAGAAAATACCGAATCAACTAATTGCTGTGATGTTGTAACGCTTGATCCTAATATGTCATTCCAATTTTT
>Ga0070747_1000206_pt1 | contig 29892 bp, 37 predicted proteins | sample VirMetDEL_Mar_31_FD_77321 | JGI IMG/M metagenome (GOLD analysis project Ga0070747, IMG submission 77321) | Aqueous microbial communities from the Delaware River and Bay under freshwater to marine salinity gradient to study organic matter... | ecosystem: Environmental > Aquatic > Marine > Coastal... | reverse complement strand
TTGGTAAGGCTAGTGCTAAGGCGGCTGCTGCTGCTGCTATTGCTACTGCTGCTGCTAATGTTGCTAATAAGGAGCGGGATAAATACATCAAACTAAAAAAGGAGTTTGAAGATGGTAAGTGAACATAGAGGCAACGTAGTAAAAGATGTAACTTTCTGGAGTAGCTACTGCGCAGAAGGCATAACTGACTATGAAGCACTAAAAGAGTACGAAAAAGAAAAAGATGGTGCTATGTCTACTACTGTGACCATCCGCGATGAAGATATAAACGCCATAGTAAACGTATTTGAACAAGAGTCCAACGGCCAATTGTTTTTCCACATACACGGTGAAGGCGTTTGAAAATGAAACCATTCTACTTAATAGGTTACTGGCTGTTCTTTATACCTACCTTCATCTTAGCAACCGTAGCTTGGTTTCTTATGTTCCCAACAGGGGCAGCATCAAACTTTTTCGCTAATAAATTAAACAATATAGAGCATGAGGAAAGAAAAAATGACCGCACCTGAAGAAAACAAAACCCCAGCACAAAGAATTAAATTCCAAATCGAATTTATGCTAGTAATGCTCAGTTCTGGTCGCATGGAAGAAGCAGACACTGCCTGCCAAAAAGCCCTAGACCTATGCGTAGAGCTAGACAAAGTACAACGCGCGGAGATCACCAGTGCACCAGCCAATAAATAAACCCGACGAGTTAGAAACGTTCATAGAACAAGTTTTTGAAATAGCTTTCGGGGATGAAGCGTTAACTAAAGGTTACACCCACGAAGAAGTGCTTGAGCAAATACGTCAATTCTCCGACGTTGCTTTGCTTAATGACTTTGCAAAAGAAGGCTTATCCCAACAAGAAATCAATACCCTACTATGCAATAAACCCGGCGGAATGTTCGCCAAGGAGACCACATGAGTAAAGAACAAATATGGCATAAAAACCTTGTATGCGACAACTGTGAAAGCGATCAGTTAGGCGAAGTAGCGCAAGGCGATGAAAATCGTGGCGGTTACGACGCTCATTGTTTCGGTTGTGACAACCCAACGACGGCAGTACCCAAACCAACACCCTTCAATTAAACCCACCAAATTACTAGGAATGTAGCTATGAAAAACATTACACCCATCCCACTGCTCAAAGAACTGCAAGTCAACGCTAAAGCAAAAATACCCAGCATGATCTGGGGCCCACCTGGCGTAGGTAAATCGCAGATTGTTTATAGCCTAGCGCGCCTAATGAACGCGACTGTTTTTGAAGTACGCGCAAACCTGTTCGATCCTGTCGACGTTCGCGGCGGACTAAAAGTTGTCGAACAAGCCAACGGCACTTATAAAACTTGTTATGGCGTACCCGAAGATTACCCAGGGTACGACCACGAGGGACTGGTCATACTATTAATTGACGAATTAACAACTGCACCTAAAGCAACACAGAACGCGCTGCTTCAATTACTAACAGATGACAAGATCGGTACGTACCGCTTACCAAAGAACGTTATTAAAATCGCCTGTGGTAACCGCGCCAAAGACCGCGCAGCTGTACAAGAAATGCCGACTCCTGTAAAAACCCGGTTTGCTCACTATGAACTAGCCGCTAACATCGATGACTGGTGCGCATGGGCAGTAAGCGCGAACATCGACCCGTCAATCACGGGCTTCTTACGGTATCGACCTAACCTACTACATAAAATCGACGCCGCTGAGAACGCCTCCCCTACTCCACGTACTTGGGAGATGCTCAATAAAAAGTTACCTTTTATGGAGGATTCTTTCTATGGAGCTGCATCACTTATCGGTGACGGCCCTGCAGGCGAATATGTCGCCTACAAAACAATCTTGCAAGACCTTCCTGACCTCGATGAGCTAGAGAAAGAACCCACCAAGACTAAAGTACCCGAAGACGTTAGCCTGCTTTACGCCATCGCAGGCGCACTCGCAAGCCGAGTAAAAGTAAGTAACTTTGCATCCCTCATGAAATACGTAGCACGCATGCCTGCAGAGTTCCAGGTCGTTACCATCCGCGACATGCTCTCAAAAGAACACCGGTTAGCTGCTGAACAGCCATTTACAGACTGGACAGTAAAAAACGCTGACGTCTTACTTTAATTAAATACACCAAGGAGATAAATATCATGGCATCAGTACGCATGACGGAAGTATTACGCTCAAAAATCGAAAGATCGGCACTAGGGGCCTTCGACCTAGCAAACCCAATGATTACAACCCCAACCACAACAGCAGACGCTGTAAAAAAAGCAATCGAGAATATGCCCCAGCAGCAGTACGCAAAGCGCATACATAAGTTATACAAAGAAGAGTTCGCTCACCTAGAAGGCAAGTTTATAGTTAGTGATGAAGTAAGAAGAACATCCGTAATAAGCGGTTACTACGAGACTCTCTTTTTGGAATCCTACAACAAACCTATTTTTAAGGAGCTTGGTTCCGTAGTTTTTCATTGGCCGCACCCCGCCACCTCGTCCCCGCGCAGAGGTCGTTCAGTAACTATAACTTTTAATACGCCTTTAGAGATTGCTGTGGCTTCTGCAAGGGCCTCGCAGTTTTACGGAAGTCAGCTCGACATGGTGATTGAACAACTTCGCGTTGAGGATCAAACTAAAATAAAGGAGTTAATTACTGCGCTATCTGACCAAAGACGAGCCCAGAAGGACAAGCGCACCGAATATGGCCGTCAAATACACAACCTCGTACAAACCGTTAACACAGTCAAACAACTACTAGACGCATGGCCTGCAGCAGAAAGTTTACTACCGTCTGAAACAATCAGCAAAATGCACGTAAAACAAACAAGGGCCGAAAAAGCCAAACAAATCAAAGAAGAAATTAAGTTTGACTCTACTATTGCCAACCAAACTATACTCACTGCAAGAATCTTAGGAGCAGCTAATGGAAGCTAACCGCATCATGGTAAAAAGCCGCGCTAACTTAGTGTTAGACGAGCCTTTTTTCGGGACGCTAATACTCAAACTCAAGTTGGAAGAAACCGAGGACGTACCCACCGCAGCCACAGACAGCGTTTCTCTTTTTTACAATCCTGACTTTGTCAAGAAAATGCCGCCGCACGAGTTACGCACTGTGCTAGCTCACGAAGTATTGCATTGCACAGGTTGCCATTCGCAACGGCGAGGTGAGCGCGATAAAGAATTGTGGAATGTTGCTTGTGACTACGCCATCAACCCCATCCTAGTAAACGCTGGGTTCTGTTTACCGAAGGGCGGCCTTTTACACAAACCATTTGACGATATGACACCAGAAGCTATTTATAACCAACTCAGTGCTAACGGAATGCCTGAAGGTCATAAACCTTGCTCTTGGGGCTTAGTTCAAGACAGCCCAAAAACCGGGCTTACCCCAAAGTCAGACGCTCAGCTAGAGGCAGAGTGGCAACTTGCTACAGTCAACGCTGTAGAGCAAGCTAAAGCAGTAGGCAAATTACCTGGCGGTATGGAGCATTTCCTCAAGGACATACTCGAACCCAAAGTCGACTGGCGCTCTGTGCTATGGCCGTTTATTTCTCAACTCACCAACGACGACTATTCATGGCGCAAACCCAACCGCGCTTACATATCAGAAGACGAGTATCTACCTGCAATGCACAGCGAAAGCGCCGGGGAACTAGCTATTATCCGCGACACTAGCGGCTCATGCGACGCGTACCAACAGACTTTCATCTCAGAGGTTCACGCGGTGTTTTCACAACTGCGCCCTTCCGCAGTACGCATCATTGACGTAGACACAGAAGTTCGACAAACAATCGATTTAGACCGCGACGACGAATGGCCCGCCGACACCTCAACAAAAGGCGGTGGCGGCACAAGGTTCGCACCAGCATTTAGATACATAGCCGAGAACTACCCCGACATAGAAGCTGCCGTGTATTTAACTGACCTTGAAGCAAGCGATTTCGGCGAAGAACCCGAATACCCCGTACTTTGGGTATCAACGTCTAACAAACTTAATGCACCTTGGGGCGAAGTAACCTTTATGGAGGCTGAGCTAAAAGCGGCTTAAAAAATGCCGACCTTATTAGTATTAGTGTTACTATTATTTTCTAGGAGGAAGTAATGAAAGTTCAAAAATATCTAAAAATAGACGCATCAACCAGGGAGTTACACCAAAAAGCCGGTGTTAACACTGACCAATTCCGAGAATACCTTGAGGTCTACCTACTTGGCCGCAGGCCTCTAACCCACAAATATTTACTAGAAGAATTTAATGAACGGTACGCCGACATTTACGCTGCACAAGAATGCAACGCTAACCAACCAATCGCAAAGGACTGCCAACATGCACGTCACGCTTGACTTTGAGACCTACTACGACTCAAAACACAACCTAACAAAACTCAACACCATGTCTTACGTAAAAGCCAAGGAGTTCCATGTACATGGCGTCGGTATAAAAATCGACGATGGAGAAACACAATGGTACAACTCAGAAGAGACCGAAGACGCGCTACGAGAAATAGACTGGAGCAACTCCACGCTCATAGCGCACAACACCCCTTTCGACGGCTACATCCTCACTCGTTATTACGGCCTTACTCCAGCTTATTATGCTGATACCAAAGCCCTAGCGAAAGCCACCTGGCCCGGTAGAGGCTCGTCATTAAAAGAAGTAGCCATGCGTATGTGGCCTGACGATGAAAAACTGAGAAAAGGCGATGCCCTTGAAAAAACCAAAGGCATACTAGACCTAAGCCCTGACCTAGAAGAAGAGCTCGGTGAGTATTGCATACAGGACGTCGAGCTGACTTATATGGTTTACAGAACGCTGTCGACGGCCGTCATAGACGACGAGCACGATTTGATTGACATGACCTGCCGTATGTTCTGCGAGCCAAAGCTGATCGCGAACCTCGAAATGCTAACCAAACACCGCGACTCAGAAATCGCACGCAGTAAAGGGCTTATTGAAGCCAGCGGGTATGACGCCAAAATACTTTCAAGTAACAAGCAATTTGCCGAATTGGTTGAATCGTTAGGCCTTACCGTACCCACTAAGACCAGCCCCACCACAGGAAAACCGATACCTGCGTTCGGCAAAGCAGACAAAGGGTATCTAGAACTAAAAAAAGCCAACCCTAACTACGACCATATATGGGCAGCACGAGGCGCAGCAAAGAGTCGCATCAGTGAGACCCGGGCACAACGCTTCATCGACGCACGTAACCCAGATGGCACCATCAGCATGCCGATCGGTTATTACAACGCCCACACGGGGAGATTCGGAGGAGCCGAAAAACTTAACGTGCAGAACATGCCGCGCAACTCACCCTTGCGCCTAGCGTTGGAAGCCCCCGAAGGGAAGCTCGTCTTTGTCGCTGACTTGTCAGCTATCGAAGCACGCGTCTTAGCCTGGCTAGCCGGTGAGCTTGAGCTGCTTGAGCAGTTCAGAGCCAACAAATGCGTCTACAGTATCTTTGCTAAAAATATTTATAACCGAACCATCAATAAGTACGACGACCCAACTGAACGATTCGTCGGTAAGGTAGCAGTGCTTGGCTTAGGTTTCGGAATGGGGCACGCTACGTTTGACCGGACGCTAGAGACCGGCGTTATGGGCCCACCGCTTAAGCTGCCAACGCACCAAGCGCAAAAGATCGTCAACACGTACCGTTCAACCTACCCTAACATACCGCTGTTATGGCGGCGCATGGAAGAAAAGCTCGCCTCTACCATGAACGCAGGTTACTTTGAGAAGTGGCGCTGCTTGACCTTTACCGATCGCAGTGTTTATCTGCCCAATAAACTCGCCCTCAAGTACCACAACTTGACCATAGACAGCATGTCCGGGCAACTGACTTACGAGGCACGTAAAAAAGAGTACACCTGGGGCGGAAGCATCGTTGAGAATATTGTGCAAGCACTAGCGCGCATTATTATCACTGACGGCATGCTCAGGATACAAAGAGACCCAACTTTAATAGGGGACATAGTATTAACCGTACACGATGAAATTATTTTTCTTGGCTCCGAGCAAGATCCTCATGCTACAATGGAAAAATTAATTTCTCACATGTGTACTCCCCCATCATGGGCTCCAGACCTACCTCTCGCTGCAGAAGGTGGGTTCGACAAAGGATATAGCAAATAATGTCACGACTAGTGCTCACACGCAAACCAGACCAAAACATAATTATCCACGATCAGAACGGCCTACTAGCAAGTATTAAGGTATCAAAGATCGACAAAAACCAAGTTCGGCTAACTTTCGAAGCTGAAAACGACGTCAAAATCGATCGCGAAGAAATATACCTAAAAAAGATCAGCTGATTTTTGCCGCCCGTGTATATTAGCCGGACTAATACTTGACCTGTAGGAGGGTTAATGGAACTCACATTTCTAGAGGCGAGTAATGGCCTCAAGTTATCTAAAAAACATTCACCGGTAGATGGGTTTACTCCCTACCCCCACGTCAAAAAAGTAAACTCGTACCACGAACAGGTATCACTAGACGAGAACGGTCTAGCTCAGTTCGAGGCTAGACTCAACGCGCACGGTAACAGCGGCCATTGCTTACTCAAAGGCCCGCTAAAGAGACCACTAAACGCTGAGAGCCGAGCAGGAAAATGCGATCGCATAGCCTACTCGAACCTGCTGGTGCTGGACATAGACGGCATCAAACTACCAGGCAACATACAGCCTGCTAAGTTCGTGGCGAATGACGTTACCAGATTAGCTGCGCAGGTGTTAGCCGAGCTGCCTGAACCGTTTCACAACGTCAGCTATATTGCTCAGGCTTCATCAAGCCTCGGGCTAAAAGCTGAAAAAGTATCGCTACATATATTTATTTTTCTGACCTACGCTATGCCTGCAAAAGCCATGAAGCTATTTTTGCAGTCTGCGAACTTCGAATCCGACTTGTTTAAGTCCCAGATCGAGCTGTCAGCCAACGGACATTCACTCAAGTATCCTGTTGATCTGAGCGTCGCTGACAACTCTAAACTCATCTTCATTGCTCCTCCTACCTTTGAAGATCCCACCGCTGACCCGTTCGCCTCTCCCTCAGAGCGGGTCACGCGGGTCGTGGGTAAATACCCAACGCTAGACCTAGCCGCGCTGATGGAAGACATCAGCCCTGAAGTCATCCACCAGCAGTCTAACGCTGTTAAGAATGAGCTACGTACTGCTAAAGGATTTAATGCTAAGAAGGCTAAGGTCACTATGGTGACGCTAGCCAACAAGACACAAGAAGTTCTACAAAACCCAGACAGGATGTCGATCACCATCGTCGACGACACCCAGCCGCCTTACATACGCTGCAACATAAACGGAGGCGACAGCAATGCTTACTTTTTTATGCTCGATGATCCGACGTATATGCACAACTTCAAAGGTGAGCCGCTGTTCTCGATCGAGAAGTCAGATCCTGATTTCTACGCAACCCTGTTTGAGAGTTACAAAGCAGAGCTTGATAAGCAAGGCCGAGCCAACCAACCTATCGTTCTTCGTGATTACTATACCGATACTTACTACAACGGCGTGTTTGACCCTAACCTCAACCAGTTTACAAAAGAGTTCCCACTACTTCCGTGCAGCTCATCCAGCACCGAAGGGTTTATGCGATCGCACGGTAGGCCTAAGCCCGATTTCATACCCGATGCAAGAGTCGTTTTTGACCCGGCATCGAACGACGCTGCAGTGAACCTGACTAACGTGCCCTACCACGTCAACATGTATCGACAAACAGACTACATGCTCAACCCTGTAGAGCCTGACGAACCGCTCACTATGGGCGACATCGATAAACTACAAGACGCCTGCCCCTTGGTGTACAAACTCACCAAGCACATTCTAGGCGGTGAGGCAGACGAAGCCGAGCGTTTTATTAACTGGCTAGCGTACATCTTTCAAACACGGCGCAAAGCAATGACCGCTTGGGTGATGCAAGGTGTGCCTGGCACAGGTAAAGGTATCTTCTACACCAAGGTACTCAGGCCTTTGTTCGGTGACGAGCACGTACCGATGCGAGCCTTACAGAACATAGAAGAACAGTTCAACTTGTACATGCGTCAAGCTATCTTCTTAGTTGTCGATGAGTTCCACATGGCCTCGGCCAACTCAGGCGCGATGAAGATTGCTGACAAACTCAAGAACGCCATCACTGAAAATACTATGACCATACGAGCGATGCGTAGCAACCAAGTTGAGATGCCTAACTTCACTAACTTTATCTTCCTCACTAACCGTGCAGATGCAGTAAAGATTGAAGAAGGCGACAGGCGCTACAACATAGCGCCCCGACAAGAAAAGAAACTCGAAGAGGTGTACCCAGAAGTCATCGCCAACATCGATGAAATAGAAAAAGAGTTGCCGAACTTAGCAGGAATACTTAGCACGTACAAAGTAGACAAACGATTAGTGCGTACACCAATCGAGAATACGGCCAAGGCTAAAATGCAGCAAGTCACTATGTCAATCATAGAGGAATTCTTCTCAGCCGTTAAGAATGGTGACTTAGATTTCTTCGTCGATTTGCTTGATATAGAGCTGACGAATGTAATGCAGGGACAAGAAATCCTCACCGCGCAACGCTTCCTCAAAGCGTGGATCGCGGATCGCAACAGTCCTTACACAATGGTTCCCCTAGAACATCTAAGAATTGTCTACATCGTGCTGACTGACGACCGCTTGTCGCAGCGCGAATTCACTAAAAAAGCAGAGCGGTGCGGACTAGAAAGAATACGCAAACGCGCTCACTTAGCTGATCGAATCTGTAGCCCAATTCGCGGTGTAGAAACCAACTGGGTCATGAACGACGAGCGGTACGAAGAAATTATCGAAAAGTATTTTGACGACAGCGATAAAAAGTTACTCGCAGCTTTGTAAGTATTAGTTATACTAATACCTTTACTATAACGAGGATTAGTAATGGTTAACTTAGTTCAAGAGAAACGTCCCGATCAAAGCAAGATAAAAGAATTCGAAAAGCCTGAGAAGATGGGGCAAGTCAGAGCCTGGTCTTACTCAGCACTCAAAGTTTACGAAGAGTGCCCATATCGAACATACATCAGTCGCGTCAAAGGTGTCAAAGAACCTAGTGGCCCAGCAGCTGATCGCGGTACGCATATCCATCAACTGGCTGAAGATTACGTAAACGGATCAATCGGTGAGTTACCTAAAGAATTAGAAAAGTTCGAAGGCCAGTTCAAAGAACTGCGAGAGCTGTACGCTGATGCGAAGGTAGAACTCGAAGGAGACTGGGGCTTTGACCTAGACTGGAAACCCGTAGGCTGGATGGAAAAAGCCACCTGGGCACGCATCAAGCTCGATGCGCTAGTCAACGAAGACGAGACATCCGCGCGCGTCATCGACTACAAAACAGGTAAGAAGTATGGCAACGAGATTGGCCATTCACAACAAGGCCTGCTCTATGCCATCGGTACTTTCTTCCGCTACCCGCACATTCAATTCGTCAACGTCGAGTTTTGGTATCTAGACCAGAACGAGACCACCGTTAAGAGCTACACCCGCGAAGAAGCGATGGTGTTCGCCCCTAACTGGCACAAGCGAGCAATCGCAATGACCACAGAAGAAGATTTCGCACCGACACCTAGCAAGAATTCCTGCCGCTGGTGCTCGTTCAGAAAAGGCGATGACCCACAGTGCGTATGGGGAGTCGATTAACTAAGGAGAGAAAAAGATGCCCGTATTTCAAGACGAAGATTTCCCCTTTGAGGAAATAAGAGATCACAACGGCGATTTCTTCGATACACGCGCCCAAGCAATGCAAGAAACCGGCTACAGCGAAGATCACATATGGTCGATTCTGCAAGAAGACGACGAAAACAATTGGTATTTTACATACGGGCCATCACGCCACTACGTCAACTTACTTGGTTACATAGCAACTAAGGAAAAACACGACGGCAACACTTACTACACGGAAATTGAAGTTAAGGAGCCTTGATTATGTACCCACCCTATATATGTGAAGAATGCAAGCAGCCCTGCACAGGATCAAATACCGACCTAGGGATTGGCCCTACCGAGTTCTGGGGTAGCGTCGCTAACGACGTCTTAATTAAGTACGTATCGGACTGCTGCGAAGCGACCATGTTCGAAGACGTCGAGATCAATGAGGACGGCGACACAATCTTATATAACGAAGTTCACGCTTCGCCCTACTACGGAGATCACGCGCCATGACCAACCTCATTGTTTATTTTGCTTTAGCCATTGTATTCGCTCTAGTGCTAGCGATATTAGCTCAGGCATTCACCATCGGTTTTTATGTCGCCGCAGCAATCGCAGTTGTTGCTCTCTTGTTCTACTACACCATCGGTACATTTCTATGATCAAAGCACTGTTCGACCTGTTTACTTACTTTGAACTTGCACTTTTTGCTATAGCCACAATAGGAGTTATTTATGATTACTGCAGGAATACTTTCAGCCCTCGGCCTTCTGTTTCTTATATTTAAATTCGGTATACGTAAAGTTATTACCTACGACATACCCATCGACATAGCTGTTACTGGGTTTCTCATGTACGCCCTGGCAGGTACATATGCAGGCATGATGGCAGCCATTGTCGGCGGCCTTATTGTTTCTATCGTCTTATTCCTCCTTAAGAAAACCATACACAGCGAGCAGTTCAAGCTCGTCAAAACCAAAGCCTTCCCCTACCGCAAAGGTATGTGGGTACTTGTACCACCAGAGAGGCTTCTATGAAATCTTACATTCACGTCAACCAACACAAGATCAAAGCAAACCTAAAGAACGGAACGGACGAGCCGGTCATCACAGTAAAAGCGGGTAAAACCAACACTTACGCGCACGATGTCATTATTGATGGCCCGTGCAGAGTGCGTTATTCAGAGACCGATAAACCCATTTTATCGTGCGGGGCTCGCGTCGTTATTGAAACCACATCAAAAGTAACAGCTCTTACGAGGACAACATGACCGCAGATAAAAAAGAAGTTAACCGCCCTTCTCACTACGCGCTAGATAACATCGAATGCATCGACGCAATGGTAGAAGTGTTCGGTGAAGAAGCTGTAAAAAAATACGCTGAAGTAGCTGCATTTAAATACACATGGAGGATGAACAAGAAGCACGCATCGAGCGACATCGACAAAGAAAAAGCTATCTGGTACTTACAATATTCAATGGGTAAAGACCCAAGGAGACAAGAATGAAAAAACATTTCGTCACTGCTCAGATCATTGAGACATACCAATATCAGATTGAAACAGACCGGCCAGACGAGGAAGCCGTCAACGAAGCGGCTAAACAGTTTGGCAGAGAGCCACGAGAGCCAACCGATACATCGTTTCACATCTACGACATTCAGCCCGCCTGATGGAAATGTTCTATGGCGACATCAAGTACACGCTGAAGACTGACCCACCCGAGGCGATGTATTGGTTCACTCACCAACTCAAAAAATCAGAAATTAAACTGCTAACCCGTATGGATCGAACCACCGGAGCGCGTATTCGACAGGAGATACTCGATGACATTAACAGCAAGGAAGATCCAAGACGCAAGAAGCAGGTACAAAAAAAGTCTCAAGCCCGCATCCCTCAACATGTTGAAAAGCGGAAGCCAAAACAAAAAGCTAGGAAACAAAGTAAGCGTTAAGAAGTGGAAGGGTATGCCCATGTTCTCGCTGACTCTAGAAGAGCGGGCAACGTGCCCTACTTCTTGTGACCAGTGGGATGTGTGTTACGGCAACAACATGCCATTCGCCCACCGCTTTGATCACACTGACCCTAACTTCCAGCCAATGTTAACCCACCAGCTCAGTGGTCTTGCACTTAAGTATCCAAAAGGATTCGTTGTTCGGTTGCATGTACTCGGTGATTTCTACGAGGAGAAATACGTAACCTTCTGGAAAAAGATGTTAATGCAGTTCCCTAACCTCAATGCTTTTGGGTATACGCACCACCCGGTTCAATCGCGTATTGGTAAATTAGTTAACAAACTCAACACGTCGTACAAAGAGCGCTGGCGAATACGTTTCTCCGACGATACGTCAGGTGCTACTAACTACATCGCGCTGGTTACCGATGAACACGGAGCGCGAACCTCGAACCACGTTACGTGTCCCGAGCAGCTGGGTAAAACACCGAGCTGTACCGACTGTGGCATCTGCTGGGCTAGCGAAGAGCCAGTAATTTTTATTGAACATTAGTATTAGTCCTGCTAATATTCTAAACCAATCAACGAGTGATGATATGTTTAAACCGTTTAAACATCAGAGTACAACAACACGTTTTATTCTTAGTAAGGATCGCTGTTTAATCACAAGCGACCCTGGAACAGGTAAGACGCGCAGTGTTATCGATGCTTACGCCGATAACCACAAGCGCAACAAAGGTGGCCGAATGCTCGTGCTTGCCCCGCTCTCGATTCTCGAAGCCAGCTGGGGCGATGACCTTAATAAGTTCCAACCTGACATCACTTACGCCGTTGCGTATGCCAAGAATCGTAAAGCGGCTTTCCAGAGTGATGCTAGCATCGTTATCACTAACCACGATGCCGTTAAGTGGATTCTCAAAAACACAGAGCTGCTCACTGGTTTTGAAACGTTATGTATCGACGAGTTCACCGCGTTCAAAAACAAAGACTCACAGCGTAGTAAAGCCGCATTACAAATAGCGCAAGAGTTCAAGTACCGCATAGCCATGTCAGGTACACCCAACAGCAACACTATTACGGACATCTGGCACCCAACCTTAATAGTTGACGATGGCGAGAGACTAGGCAGACGTTTCTATTCATTCCGCGCGTCGGTGTGCTCGCCTAAATTCAACGGCTTTGCTAACGAGTGGAAAGACAAAGACGATGCAGAGGCTATTGTTGCAGCGGCCATCAGCGACATCAACGTGCGCTTCATGCTCGAAGACTGCCTCGACATGCCAGAGCAAACCTACCAGACCAGCTTGGTCACACTGCCGCCTAAGATCATGGCAGCCTACAAAACCCTAGCTAATGACTCCGTACTAGAAACCGACGGTCAAACCATCAACGCGATCCACGCAGGCGCAAAAGTTAAGAAACTACTGCAGCTATGCACGGGCAGTGTGTATACCGAAGATGGCGAAGTGCAGTCAGTACACGACGAGCGTTACAACTTAGTGATGCAGCTTATTCTCGAACGCAAACATTCACTTGTTGCGTTCAACTGGAAGCACGAACAACGTCACTTAGCTGATCTGGCAACCAAGCTCAAGATCAAACACGCGACCATCGATGGCAGCACGCCTGCACATAAACGCAAAGACATCGTCGACCGGATGCAAGCCGGGCAGTTACAAGTTGTGTTCTGTCACCCGCAATCAGCAGGTCACGGCCTCACGATGACAAAAGCGACCAGCGTTATCTGGGCCTCGCCTACTTACAACGCTGAGCATTATCAACAGTTCAACCGCCGCATCTATCGCGCAGGGCAAACGCAACGCACGGAAGTTATCCATATCGCAGCTCGCGATACTTGGGAGCCTGACGTCTACGAAAAACTACGAAGTAAAGTCGAACGCATGGACAACTTACTAGGGATTTTAAAAACGCTCAACGACACGAGGAAAGCCGCATGAATATCAACGAACTAATTGAAGCCAGGGCAGAAATAAAGGACGCCTTAACAGTTGTCAACGCTGAGCTTAAAGAGCTTAACAAGAAGCGAGTCGATCTGGATTACCGGCTCATCGAAGAATTAGACAAGCAGGGTCTGTCGCGTACAGCTAACGACAGTGCCAGCGTGTCTATTAACCAAGACACTGTACCTGAAGTCGATGACTGGGACGTTCTGTACCAGCACATCATCGATACACAGGATTTCAGTCTCTTACAAAGACGTGTTTCGTCGACGGCATACAAGGAACTGCTCAAGCTAGAACAACCAGTTCCTGGTCTGTCGCCACGCGAAGTGCGCAGGGTCAATTTCCGATCCTTATAAACCAACCACTAAACTAACCAGCAGCGGAGTAAATACTCAATGGCTAAATCAAACACAGCAGTTTCAATCCAACTAACAGCAGACAGCGCAAACGATGCTCTTCCAGCCCACTTGCAAGCCGTAGAAGGCGCAGGTCGTGGTAACGAGAATGTCGGCAACGCGGTCACCATCCCTCGCCTTAAATTGTTGCAGAAGATGAACAACGAAGTCGACAAGCACCACGGCGATTATATCGACGGTTGCGACGTCGGTGACTTCATCAACAACTTAACCAAGCAGAACTACGGCGGCTTCGTCTACGCCCTGTCTCTCCACTTCAATAATGAGTACGCCGTTTGGCGCGACATTAAGAAAGGTGGTGGTTACGGCGGTACGTTCAGTAACTTAGCCGACGCTAACGAGTACATCAGCAAACAAGAATTACCCGACGAATGGTCGGCTGATGAGACGCATGGTCACGTTCTTTTGCTCAAAGACCCAACCACTGGCGAACTGTCTAAGACGCCAATCGTTATGGACTTTGCCAAGAGTAAGCTGCGCGTGTCCAAAGCCTGGAACTCTCAGATCGCTATGAAAGGTGGCGATCGTTTTGCAGGCCTGTGGAAAATCGCAGGCGTGTCGACTGAGAACAAGTCGGGCCAGACCTTTATGAACGCAGATGTATCATGGGTCGGCTGGGCTGTCGAGCAGGACTACAAGCAAGCCGAGGCAATGTACGAGCAGTTTGCCTAGGTAATATCGGGGGGTTCGCCCCCCTTTATTTTATATGACTGAGCACTCTTTCATCAGGTCTGTCCATAAAAAGCTACACCCTGATGTGTACCGCTGGAAGATTCACGACACCTATACCGGAGGTGTGCCCGACAGTTACTATATGGGGCCAGCTGGAGCTTTGTTCGTAGAATATAAATTCATTAAGACTTTGCCCAAAAGAGAGTCGACTGTCCTCCGCACTTGTCTCTCTCCTTTGCAAATCGCATGGCTCAACCGAGCTAAAGAAAGCACCCCAGATGTCGCATTAGTAATAGGAAATGCGCAGAGAGGCGTGATAATATGCGATGACTTTGGGGTTCCGATCACCAAAGCCTACTTCAACGAGCACAGCCTACCAGTAAAGGACATTGCAGGCTGGATCTCACGGACTGCCCTCGGAGGGGATAATGAACAAAGCACACCAAAAGGAAGTCGCGAATAATCTCAGACGGATTTGGGAGAGAAAAAAATCAGAGATGAAGTTTACTCAAGTCAAAGCTGCTAAACAGTTAGGCTGGACACAAGGTGCCATATCTCAATACCTAAATAATCTCACTGAGATGGGGCCTCAAGCGGTCATTAAAATGGCTAACTTCCTTGACGTTTCTCCTGTCGAAATCGATCCGACAATAATTGCGCAGTTGCCAAATATTAAACAGATAGAAACGCACTACCAATTGTCGGATGCGGCAAAAAAGAAAACTACGGCCTCTCACTACACCTCAGAATCCGAGCATTCATTTTTAATCGAAGTCGATGTCCCTTCTTTCAAAGCGTTTGGTAGAAAGTTCGATGTCGTTCACGGATCTCACCTAGAAGTTATCGAGATGAAGTATCTCGACGGTGCTATTAAACCGAAAGTCTTTGTCGTAAAAGAACGCGGCGTTAAAACCTTTAACATCTACGGGTGCGATACACTCCCTCCATCTAGTAAAGTGCTAAAGAAGTTTGCTCTCCTAGCCATCCGTTTCTATTAACGCACTCTTTTAGTACAACTGTTGCAAAAAGAGTGCGTTAATTTTTTAAAAAACGCGAGTATGAGGTTCTCAAACAACTTGTTTTTGGTTAAACTAACCACAGTAAATTAGCACCGCTAATATAAAAACCAATGGAAGTGATAAGTGAAAGACCTACTAATAAAAGAATATGGGGTATTTATGGATTTAGCGGAGCTTGCCAGCCTCTTACGTTTAAAAATACAGTCACTCTACAATCAAATCCACAAGGGTAAACTCGATATACCGCACATTAAACGCGGTAAGAAGTATCTATTCCCCACCGAAGCTGTCGCCGACTATTTATCAAGTCAGTTGACTCTCTCGTAGTTCTCTAACAGTTCGCCTGGTTTAAGTTGCGTGTAGCGTTTAAGCTGGGCCCAATCTCTGTGCCCACTGACTGCCGCCACCTGCGGAATAGTCCAGCCTCTTTCGAATAAACGTGAGACGCCTTCATGGCGTAAGTCGTGAAAACGCAAGTCTTCGATCCCTGCATCGTTTTTTATTCGGGTAAACGCAGCGGTAATAGCCTTAGCTGTTTTAACAGGGAACACGGTGTCCTCATACTTGGAGTATTGTCTCGCCGTTAACAAAGCTGAGCGAGCAGGAGAAAACATAGGTATGGTTTGGTCGTTACCTATTTTCTCGGTGGGGTGTTTTCGGTCGCGAATGAAGATTGTGCCAGCCTCGAAGTCTAGATCAGACCATCGCAGACCGTGTATTTCCCCACGCCGCATAGCGGTGTGAACGGCGACCTCAATCACAGGCACCATCCAGCGACTAGCACGGTGTGAAGCGGCGCTAATTAGGCGCTCGAACTCTCCCTTGTTAAGCCTGCGTTCAAGCTGACGCCCTCCCCCCGTCATGCCGATCTGCGCCATTGCGCGTGTCGCTTCTCTAACAGGATTACCTTTAATAGGTAAGTCAAACATAGTCACGCCGAAGTCGACGGCCTGAGCAAAATACGACAACTCTTTTTGCAGCGTTGCACGCGCCACGTTTTGTCGACGTTTAGCACCGAAATCCATCACGAGTTTAGGCGTCACTTCAGCCAGTGAGCAACTTCCAAAATGCAGCTTGAGGAACTCGATCGATGAAAGTTTGCTTTTACAAAAAGGTTTGATCGGGTGGACGTAAGCCTGCCACTGGTCAAACATCTGCGCGACAGTAATCGTTGCCGCCTCTTCGTCGGCAAGCCACGCGCCTGAATCCATCGCGTCTTCAGTTTTGTTGGCCCACGCGCGCGCGGCTGTCTTAGTTTTAAATGTTTTCGAAACGGTGGGGAATCCGTGCTTACGGATTCGGGCGAGTGTGCCCGTGGGTCGATTGACGAAGGTGGCCATCTTTGCAACTCCTGTGCGGATATTAGTGACGCTAATAAGCGAATTATGTCACTGTCACAAAATTGGCACAAGGAAAGATTGAAGGCTAAAAAATTAAGTAAGAACAAGCACTTAAAGAGATGGCGTCCCCTAGGGGGTTGCGATAGCTGGGATCTTACTTTTAGCTACTTTTCTCTTTAAATACTTAGACTTACCTAACTTAAGTGGAGGTAAATTATAGTACGATAATTACTCATATTTACTATTAAATACCCACTTTTACTCTTCAATTGTCACAATGTGACAGTAACTAGCGCAGCTTACCACGGTTTAATTTGCGTGTTGTCACTTTTAAATTGCTCGCTTTGTTGTTGCGAGTGTTGTGATCCTTGTGGTGGACATCTTTCTTATCGCCTTTCTTTACTTTACCCGCTGCTGCCATCTTCGCACGCGCAGTGTTGCGCCCCGCGCGACGCTTCTTCTGCGTTGGCGAGGCATGATCGCGCGCGTACTCTTTGGCGTAGTTCCGTTTGCGTTTAGGCTTGCTGGTCTTAGTAGCCATTAATAAGACTTCTTAGTCTTGCGGGCTTTCTTAGTCCCAGACTTCACAGGTGATTTAGTGCCCGGTTTAGCGTTGATACATTTTTTACCTTTGTGCATGGTGTTCTCCTCGGTTAAATAGACCCTTTTTGACTCTACAAATAAAACGCATGTAATCGAAAACTTGTGATCGTTGGTTAAATGGTTTTCTATTAGAGGTTACGTGAAAACCGCTTTTTTCTAACATCCTACCGAAAGGCGTTGCTTTATTGTGCTCACAAACAGCTTCTACAACAAAAACACCGTTAGGCGCGAGTCGCTTAGTAATCAACTCCATAAACTCTTTTGTATACATATCTGCATTACTTTCAAGGCAATACCGATAGCCGATGTCATACCCAGGGAAATCTAACTGCATTAGTATGTAATCGTAGCTACCCTTACTAGACTTTATGTAGTCTTTAAAATCTCCATGGACGATCTCGAAGCCAACTTCTGAGTTTTCAGCTTTATAAAAGTTAATAGCGTCACTCAGTATTTCAACAGTCGTTACATCGCCATATTTACTTGCCGCTTCGCTAGTAAACCCAAGACCTAACCCGCCCACTAAAATCTTATTATTAAAGCCTTTAATATCGACAGCTTCTACTAAAGGGCAGCCGTGGTTTGGGTAGCAAGAGAGTATAGGTTCGTCACCCTGAAACCATACTACCTCCCCATTTATTACTTCTATACGCGCCCGGTACTCACTAAAAGAAGTATCAAGAAGCGTTGTCCGGCCTGTATCAATTACAGCTTGATAGGTACTGTTTTTCATTTTTTAAAGTCCTTTAAAACGCTAGATGTGTCTAGTACCTTAGCCACTGTAGAACCTAGTAGCTGTAGAGCGTTATTATGTAAGTCGCTACACGACGCAGTAGCGTCACTAACAACTACAACATCGTAACCGTAAGACATAGCCGAAAAAGCAGTGGCAGTAACGCAATGATCAGTCCACATCCCGACAATAACTACTGTGTCTATTGAGCAAGCAGATAGTCGCTCGTCAAGGTTAAAAGAGCGGAACATATCTAAACTTCTACTTACATGTAACCGTTTTTCTGATGCTTCATCCTCCGTAGGAGAGAGCTCAGGCAATACCTGCTCACCATCGGCGTCTGTATACAAAACTTCTTTAAACCTAGCCCCATAAAACCTATCTAAAGAACCAAACTGACCGTCATCTTCGCGGCACACGAATACGCTCCAAAATATCTCAGCGCCTACGCCCCTAAACTCGTTTAAAAGCCGTTTCACATTATTTACAATACTACTCGTAGGGGATAAATAAGAGACCTGACAGTCATCAATCAATAAAGCCATTTTCCGAGGCCTATCTGATAACTCCCAATCGGCCTCTAGCAAACTAAATATCCCAAAGGTCTGCGTCGAACATATAAGCAAAATCTTCTACGGGGAGCGTTGCTTTTAAGCTGGCGGCGTAAGCATGTAAATTAAGTGAGCGCGAACCGCGAGCCACGAGCGTTGCATCGTACATCTCTTGCAGCTGCGTTTTAGTTAACGTCACAACGCTGTTATCTGACAGCGTCCAATCCAACGTTGTAATATTTAACGAATCCCACAACAGCAGCGCGTTACTCATTCGAGAATCTGCTTTTTCATCGCAGTCGAGGGTGAATGTACCCAAAGAAATAGTCACCTCAACGGGGGCTACTTCTCTAGCGTCGCGTATTACGTTAATCGCGGTTCGCTGTTCAGCTACTTTGTTCGCGCTTAGGGTTAGCTTCATACGGCGGTCACCTCAACGCTAGTGTCCAAATAGAGTGGATGTGAAAATACTAAAGTGTATTTTCCAGCTAGATCGGTAGAAAACTTTGCGCTAGATCCTTCTACAATTTCAGTTTGTCCCTCTACTGTAAAGACAGTTCCTTCGGGCAAACCAAAAATAGTTGCTTCGTCTAAATTGTTAGCTGCAATAGCAGGCGGGTCTACAGAAAGCGGCATAGAAGGCTTTAATTCAGCCGCTGTGCCAGCTTCATTTAGTCTGTACCTAGAGTCCCATTTACCATTGACAGTAACCCTATCACCGTCCGCTTGGTTTATTGGTAATGAAGCGTCGCCTTGGGTCGTCCACAAAAACAAGCGACTGTTAGAAAAAACGCTCATGTTTTTAGGCATTATTTTTTACCCCCCATAAGAAGAACCCTACCTTCCCGCCAAGTCCTATCGACGTCGATGGAGCCGCCATAGGCCCCCGAGTTGACCTGCCAACCTGTGACATATATGGAGCTTACAGTCCTAAAACGCACAGCACCTCGGTTTACGGTATCGGCTAAAGAAAAAGCGACCCACCTATCCGCATTTGTATTGTGCGGGTTAGAGGCAGTGGCGTAAGTACCGCCGAAATAACCCGGTAGCGCGTTAAACAAATCAATAGATGTTCTTAAAGTCCAAGTACCAGCGTAAAAGTCTTCGACTAAAATTTGGATGCGGAAGTCGCCCCAGCTAGAGCCGCTAGTAGCGCCTTTCGGCCCTGCATTTGTATTATAATGGTGGAAAGAATAGTCCCAGCTAGCGTATATAAGGATAGAAGTGCTAGTCATAGTGTTAGAAAAGTCAAGCGTCTCAGTCGATCCTAAAACGTCCAACTCTCTCCAACTGCCAGCATTCAGATTAGCAGAGCTGCCAGAGCTGCCAGCATACTCAATAAGTCGAGGTACAAAAATTGAATTATCTGCAATATGCAGCGTATCAACCGATAGGTCTTGTATATAAGTTCCGATGTTCTGCGGAGTTATCGCGACCTGGTTGTTGTTCATGATCGACTGGAGGTCTGGTTGCGTGCCGTCGGTTATATAAATCGACGGTCGAACAATAAAATAGCCCCTGTCGGTCGGGGCATTGATAATGGTCTGTTGGGTGCTGGCACCATAAGAAGTGCTTGTGGTGTAAAACCCAAGCCGCCAGTAGTTATCATTTTTTGTGTAGCTATCGACCCACTTCCACTCGGTAGACGAAGTTTGGCCTGGTACTTTAGCGCCTGTTTCAAGGTCATAAACACCGCTTATCCCAGACGGTTCCCCCGCATAGTTGTGAGGATGAACTACGCCTACAACTAAGTACCAGTCATTGGTATCTGGAAAATCATTTATGCCGAAGTTTGGGGTGAAGTAAGGGTTCTGAGGGTTACCATCGTTGTCATCAGTATTGTAATCAACACGTATAACTCGGTTAGCACCCTCAGCAGTTGTTGTCAACCCGCTATAAAAACCCGCCTTAAGCTTATCAGAGGCCGAATTATCATTACTCCTGCGTTTTACAAAGCACGTAAACCAGTAGGTAGAATTTTTGTTGTTCGAAAAGTAATACGCGGCTCTGGCCTGCCAGCCTATTGGTTGCGTTGTGCCTCTACCACTAAGCCTCAAAAAGAAATTAGACGAGTCCCCGAAAGGCCCGCCATTAATCGGTGGTTCGATAATAGAAGCGGTTTCTTGCCAATTAATCTGTCTTTTCCAATCTCCCAGAACCAATGGCATAGGAGCATCTGCCACCCAATCGACGTCCGTGCCTATGATTGTTGACTGATTAACGCCGACCTGACCCTGCGGGGCAAACGCTATATTAGTAAATACTTTAACACCTTGGATCGAAGCGCCCGATGAGTTTTGTTGTAAAGTCGAGTCGAAATGAAATGTTCTATCCGTGTTAGCGGCTACAGTGCGTTTAACAACGCCGTTATGGAGGTAGCGAACTTTATCGTTGTCGTAGGTAATAGAGAATATATCACCGACAGCATAAGTATTAGGCTGCCCGCTATCGAGCGCCTTACCAACGTTGCTTTCGTAGGCTTGTATGACTCCGTTTTTAGATAACCACCAAGCGTAATCCAACGTACTGAAGTATGAGCTAGAAGAAGGATTGTCATTCAACGCAACCATGTAAGATACGTCATTAGTCAGTGTTTTGAACGTTAAAAAACAACCGCTCGTGTACGCGTTGTTTGTGTAGATACTCGCATCATAATTAGCGGATGTAGTTGTTTTGCTAACCGCCCCTGTTGCATCTATCTCAGTGTTGGTAAAACCAAAATCCAACCCACCGCCTAATGCACCATCTGCACCGTTGGTTCCATCTTCACCGTCAGTTCCATCTTCGCCGTTAGCTCCATCGGTTCCTTCAAATTTAACGTAAGTTAAACCGTTAGGAGCACCCGTAGGCACGCTGCCTGTCCATTCGTAAAAATTAACAAATGTTCGAGCGCCTTGCACAAGGCTTTTACCAGAACCGGTTGCATTATTTGCATAAATTGGTATTACACCTGAGTTTGTTGGCGTAGATCCATCTTCTCCTATAAATCTTACAAAGCCAGTGGCAGGTATATCGTCTAGTGATGGAGCAGCGCCAGTGTATTCATGATACTTAACAAATTGTCGCGTGCCTTGTGTAAAACTTTTATCAGTTCCGGATGAATAACTAGCATAAACAACTTTTACGCCTGCGCTTGTACCGGGCTGACCGGGCTGACCGGGCTGACCGGGCTGACCGTTTGTACCGTCTTGCCCGTCGGTAATAGTTATAGAGCCATTAGTGTCGTTAAACGTAACGGTCGTTACCCCGGTCGTTGCGTCATAACTAGTGCCGTTGATAGACACGCTGCTGCCGGGAGAACCTTGAGCGCCCTCTTTTGACTTAGTAAGTGTCTGAGTTCTTGTAACCTCAAACGCTACGCCTGATGCTCTTTTGCCTGTGATAGTGTAGTTAACCGTAGCGACATCTGCGGTCATATTGCTGTGGTTACCAATAACTACAGAATAATCTACGTTCCCTTGGCCAGTTTGTGTGCCTGCAGTTATACCAGTTGCGGTTTTCGCTACTGTCCAACCGCTAGCGTTTGTCCCTGTTCCATCGTAATCGAGTTCGTTAACGCCTTCATACACTCGAATAACTGTGCCCGAACCTGCGTAACTACTTACGACTCCCGCGTTACTGGCGGGAACTGTATGAGCTTCGTTACTTAAAACAACTGTTAACGCAGCTTCGGCCTCTTTAATAACTTCTAAGTTTTTAATTAGTAAGGGCCGAAAACCTAACCCATCCCAATTTAGGAATTGAATCCCCGCGTTTACAGCATTTGCAGGGACAACATAGATGTATTCCTCAGTAGCCCATGTGTCAGGTACGCCTCGATTAGAGAACACTGATACGTAGCCCGGTACGCCAGCTCCGTTATACCCTACATCTTTTACGTCAGCGGCTTGAGACTCCGTAGACCTTGTTTCTATGTACAGTTTACCAGCAGGTAAAAGCTCATCATCTTGTATTATTCGAACATACAGCCCGCTGCTAGTGCTAACGGTAGTTTTGTAACTGAATTTTATTTTATAGGTTTCGTTTGCTTGCACTGCAAAAGGTGGAAAAACGACTCCGAAGTTTGAATCGCTATCGCTTTGTAAGGAAAGGGCGTTTTCTGAAGCGTCGTAAGATATATCTGCGCGTGTAGCGCCCCTACTACCTTGAGCACGATCTACTAACTGCGCGGCACTTGTTCCATCAGCGCCAGCGGAGCCGTCTTCGCCCGGCTTAATACCAAATATGGTAAACGTATCAGACGCCAGGATTGGGTTCGTCGTCGACCCCTCTCTTAAGTCGACAGTAATGACACTAGGTAGGCTAGAGTAATTGTTAGGGGGCGTGTATGAATACGTAGCACTAGTAGTTACACCAGAGCTTACACCGTTTAACTTAAACTCGTAATAGGATGTCCCTGTTGTATTTAGTGCCGTGGCGGTTACCGTAAACGAATTGGATGGGTTAGGCGTGACCCCAGCGGCTGTGTATGTAACCGCTTGCGTAGGCGCGCTTAGGGAAACACTTCTAGCAGCTGTGCCTGCCTCACCTTGCTCGCCGCGCTCACTGAAAATACTCCAATAGCCAGTAGATGCCGTAGTCCCGCTAGGCGCGTTACCACTGCCACCTTGTATGCAGATGTAAACTTGCCCTGAGTAGACAACCATGTCGTTAATCGCATAGGTTGTCGAAGAATTGTAAGCCCCTCTAAACACATTTCGTGTGGCATCGTCAGCCGGTCGACCAGTCCCGCTGACATCAGACCACTTTTGGCTGCCGTTTCGTATCTGAGCCTCAGTTGTGTCACTAGCTAGTATTACATTTCCTTCGGCGTCCCATATATTAATACCTCCTGCTTCTATAGTGTCGTTGGCCTTACTTATCCTCCAGCCTGATTTTGTAACGTCGTTCCAATTCTCCGATTGGATAGTGTGGCCGATCTTCGCGCTGTTAATAGACGCGTCTGCTATCTGTGCAGAGTCAATCGCGGCGTTACCGATCTTCGCGCCTGTAATGGAAGCGTTTTTTATAAACCCGTCGGCCATGTATACGCCTGCAGGGACACTCACCACTCCGGTACTGTTACCAAACTCGTCTTGTTCGTATACATCAGATGTGACGACACTAAAAAATGTTTCAGCATTATTTAGGTCTGATGCATTTGGCGCTATAACCTGAAATTTATCCGCGTTAATAATAAACTCAGTAGTGTTGTCCCCGGCTGTATTTGTTAGTGATGACAGTCCGAACCCAGAAACAGCCCCGTTACTGTCAATTTTTAAGGTGTATTGCGCGTTAAGACCGTCTGCTGATGCTGTAGATGAAAGCAGTTGTTCGATCGTAGAGCCGCTCCCACCCAACATTGCCGACACTTGCTTTATTGCGCGCGCATTGACTGAGTCGCTCGCCGCGCTTATGTCGTTAAGGGATTTTATGTCGCCTTGCACACGAGACGTTTCTAATGCCGAACGCGCGGAACCGATGTCTTCCCAGTAATCACTATCACTAAGTGACTTGGCTGAATGTGCAGCTACGCATTTACGTGCGCGTGATGAGTAGTCCCAAGACCGGCCCGTTGCACCCGATGCGAGGTTCTCGGTTATTTTTATGTTTCTTAAGTAGAGGCTATTGCTAGCGTTACCCGACCAATTTAAAACGCTTAACGAGTATAACCAGTCCTCTTTTCCAGACGAAGGAGTGACTGTAAAACTACAGTTAGTCCAGGCTGCAAAGATCTCCTCATCTTCGACTGTACCAGTAGCGGACGCATACGACAGCCCTGTAATAGGGAGAGTATCGCTAGAGACCGCTTGGTAAACCAACGTGTTGTCGGCATCAAGTGAGTATGACACGTAAGCGTGATTACCTACATTGGCTCGGCTACCTCCATACACTCTTGCGAACAGGCCTCCACTTTTATCTTCATCTCCTCGTACATCAAATGATATGGTGAAACTATCCGCGTCGCCGATGTCGAACGCGTCGAAGGTTATACCCGTCGCCACATCGCCGCCAGGTAGTTTAGGTATCTCAATAGCGCGTTGGGTTGGGTCGTAGATTATGTCTAGAGCGGCGGGTATATTCGCACCATATGACCACACCGCGCTGTTGTTTAGACCAGATATAACAACGTCGCCTACAGCATAAGATGTGGAAATACTTTCGTGCGCCCATTGTGGCGCATCAATGGCGTCAACGATCGCCTGCAGTTCAAACATACGCAGCGCAGTCGCTGACGTGCTGTCGGCTGACACGTTGTTCAGCTCGTTGATCGCGCCTGTGTTAGTTCCGGTTGTGGCTATAACAGACGTAAGGGCGAGAGCATTCGCAGAGGTTGAACCCGAGGTGACGGTGTTCAACTGTGTTATAGCTGCTTCGTTAGCTGCAACAACTTCTGCCAAGCTGCTATATGCGCCTAAATCCTGCCATTTCGTGTCATCCGTGTCGGGCTGCACATTAGTGCTAGACGCTAGCGCCTTATACAGATTGCCGCTATACACGGCGAGATCGTTGTTACTGTATGCTATCGTACTGTCCCAGTCTGCTACAGCGGACAGAGTGTTGATCTGATCCTGTAGGCCAGTCACCGCGCCGGTGCGTGCAGTCGCTTCGGCCGCTATACGCTGTGCGACTGAGCCGTTAACACTGCCGCTAGCATCAATTAGATCGATTCTACTTGTAAGCGAGGCGGCAAGCTCACTTTCCCTAAGCGCGCCGTTGAGTCTGCTTAGAAGAACTGATACATCCGTTGGAGTCGTGCCGACTGTCCCGGCAGCTGCGTTCCATTGACCAACATTACCTGTGTTAGAAACGTGGCGTATCCAATAGTAGAAAGTCTGGCCGCCGCCGACAGGGTCAACATAGGCCGCGCCAACAGCGTACGTGAGGAATTCTGCGTCCCCTAAGACGTCCGCCGTGTGTCGGTAAATCTCAGTAAACAAGTGGCCGAGGTACGTCGGTGAGTCCCACGTAAGGTAAAGCTGCGAATACAGTGGTGCTACATTAAGTCCTGCTGCTTGAGTTGGCCTTATAGGTAGCTCGGGAGCCGTTGTCGGGCCCATGCCGACAGTCCGCCCATTAATAATGTTCGTGTTGAACGCGCCGCTGTTCGCCTCTAATACAATTCCGCCTTCTATCAGCTCGCGCAGTGTAACTGCCCTATCCCGAGCGTCGCCTTTTCTGCCCAGGCGAATGTCTACCGCATCGTTTAAGTTGCGCAGGTATGTAGCCAGCTCAGGTGAGATACCTGCTTGCGGTACTGACGGGAGAGCAGGTACTTTAGTAGGCTGATTAGTCTTTACGGTCATACTGCTTTAATCTCTTCTATCGACTGGGCTAAACAGTATTCGTGTATCGTTCCATCGCCACTGACTTCCACCTCCCATGACTGGCCCAACCCTGCGGGCAATCTCATAATTGGCTCTTGTAAAACAGTGTCGTTCGCCCCTGCGTCAGCAGAAAAAATAAGATCCGTGTTTGGTTTAGTCAGCTGGTAGTTAGCCACCTGTACAGAGTCCCTCCAAACTTTTACATACACTGGGTACGTGTCGGTCACCACGCTCACCCACCCCATTGGCACCGGTGTAGATGTAACGTACTCCATACTTTTATATTTAGCTGTCCTGTTAGTGCTATGACCTCTGTATTTATTGATTGACGGGGTTGAGGTATTGAACAGTAGGTACAACTCGTTATCGCGTGGGTCAACATAACCGCTAATAACTTCGTCCGTGGTCGTAAAAGTAGAGAGTGAAGCAGAGTCGCCGCGTGGATCGAACACCCAGCCTTTGTGAGAACCCGCGTCGGAATAAAACGCGACGTAAGTACCCTCGTAGCGGAAGGCTTTAATAGTCGTAGGGAAAAAGTCAGCGTTCCACTGTGAAGGTGAAATCTGCCCTTTTGTTAACAGCTTGCCTTCGTTACCTTCAACTGCGCACAAACCGTCGGGGCCTGCGTAGATAACGTAATCTCCCATGTCAACAACAGAATCTTTGTTGATGCAGGCTTGCGCAAAATCAACAGTGATGCTGGTTATTGCTGAAGGCTCAGTGCCTGTGACAAATATTGGCTTGCCATCAGTAAGCGCGACGACGCCTCCGCGCGTTGAGGCGATAGCTATTATGTCCCTGTCGAGTGTTATGCGGTATTGGACAGGCCACGCATGCGGCAGGTAAGGCTCGGAAATACAGAACCGTTTTCCCGTGAATCCACAGAACGCACCCGCAGCTAACGGTATCATTGATTGGAGCGGCCCCGAAGGGTAAAGAGTTGTGTCATCGTCTGGCGGGCCTATCCAAGTCTCGCTCGGTAAGAGTTCACCTAAGCCCGTAGATATGACATCGTCGTCAAAATAAGTAGCAGGCCAGTTTACCGGCCCCGCGAACTGGAAAGCAGTCGCTGTTGTACCAGTGTTAGACCGGTATATGCGTATCTGTGCTTGCCCGCTCGTTATACGGTAGTTTTTGCCGGTTATTGAGTTAGCGGTTATAGAAGCGATTGGGATTGTTACCCGTACCGTTTCCGTATCTGTTTTTTGTATCGGGGAGCTAGCCGGGCTAGGCGCGCCCTCCTGACCATTGTCATCGACAAGGGTGTAAACGTAAGAAACGTCATCAGGTGTTTGGTCTGCGTTTGGGCTGCCTGATATTACTTGGGTAGTCGGGATTACGTCAGGTTGTGGTACGCCGAGCCTGTAAGATGCGTCCGGTGCCGTTTGACCCGCGCTGATAGCTAGCGAGTAGTCTGTCCACTTTGGGTACGCGGCATCGGAGTAGTAAACCCGTCTAAGTGTCTCATCAGCAAGCGGTGCCGGATTAACCATTACGTTAGCGTCGCTAAACTCAAACCAAAAATCTTGATTTACACTGTCAGGGGCCTCATAGAGGTATATTGACGATGTACCCGCTGTAGAATCCGCGACGAAGCTGTCGTTTTTTATAGGCGTCAAGCTGCCCGACTCGAAGTCAATATTCTCGGCTGTTTGGCCTACATTTTCTGGGAGCAGCCTAGCCGATAAGGCAGGTGCAATACCCGAAAAAAACTTCTGTTTAAAATAGGCCATTGGCTTTTTACCGGCGTCCGTCGAAGTTTACGTGGAAAGCGTAAGGCGCGTCTGTGGTCGGTGCTTGAGTCACTTTAATCCTAACGAAGAGGCCATTACCACCGAGTATTGGTTTTAAGTACTCAGGTGCTAGAGTCGCATTGCCGTCGCTATCTGGAACGTCAACCCAAGTGTTTTCTGAGGTTTTGTATTCTAGGTTACCGCTTATACCTGCAGCGCCACTAACTGCTATCAATGAATCATCGGGAACATGAACCCCCGCCGAGTTAGGGTAATAAGTAGTTGTTGAACCTGTTGTGCTTAAAATTACTGCCATTACTAATCTCCGTCTTTAATTGCTTTCAACCGTGCTTTCTCTTCACGGTCAAAGGTTATTGTCAATATTGTTGTTTCGCCGTAGGAAGGCGATGTCATCGTCTGTTCGTTAGAGCTGATGCACCCATCGGCCTCAAGCAGCGCGGTTAAAAATTGCAGGTGTCCGTAGACTACTGTGGGGTATACGCAGCGTATGCTGGTAACGTCGTTGTCGTAAAACCAATCGGTACTAGCGTCCATGACAGCCTCGCTAAACACCCAGCTAACACTGCCTTGCTGGTCTGGCCTGCGGTAGCCGTTAGTAAACGTAAATTGGCCTTTTGCTAAGTCGCCTGATAAGACGGCGACTACTCTATTAGCCGCAACGTCTTTAACACTGAGCAGCACTTGGTTGTTGGAAATCATTTTAGTGGTGTTGACCAAATTACCGCTTGCGTCTTTGATCGTGCGATGGAGTGCTGTTGGGCCTGCCCCGGCTATCGCGAAGGATGCTTCCATCATCGCGAAGAGCTCGTCATAAGAAGGCGCTAAAAAACCTTCAGGTACTTTGCTTTGTAAGAAGGCCCGGCAATCAGTGATAAAGCTGTCAGCATCAACTGTGCCTTCGACTGCATTAGCCACGCTCGATACGCCTGATAATAAAAAGCTCACTTGTACTCCTCTTCGTAAAACCACTCGACATTCACACTACTGACTGTAGGCTTAAAAATATTGTTGATGGCGGTGTGGGTGGTTCCCCAGTACCAGCTAACAGTGGACGTACCCGGCAGCGTATCCCTACCCGGCTTAGCAATAATAATTGCGTCTTTTCGGTAGAGAGTCATCTCTGTGTCGGCGTCGAAATTTCGAAAACGTACCTTTCTCCAACTGCGCCCACCCGTCAGAAGAGCAGTGGCGTCCTGATCAACGGTTAGCGTTATTTGATAATTACTAAATAGGCCATCGTAAGTATGTGCGCCAGAATCGTCGTAAAACTTGTTTTGCCACCTAATTTTTCGAATTTGAACAGTGTTTGAATGCTCAGGGTAGTTAGCGAAGCGAACCGGTGCGCTTGCGTTATTTGAGCTATTGCCATCTAAAAAAGCTGATTGCCCGTCGCCGATTTCGTAACCGGCGAACGCATCTTCCTTTAGTGAAAAATGAGCAGGTATCATCGTGAAAGTTTCGTCGGGAGAGGCCAGCCTTAAGTCGTGGGTCGGTTGTCTTGCGCGCTTCATGTGATGGTCACCCTGTAAGGGCGCGTGTGGCCTGCAATGTTATTACCGTGGTCGTGAGGGACACCGCCATTGAGCAATTTGCTGCTACCCATCGTAAGAGCATTGGTGTCGTCGTAGAGGCCGATGCTGCCGTAATCATCAAAATTATCGTCGGTAGCCAGGGTATATTCCAATACCTCAGTCCTTTCATCGTAAGGAAAGTCAACGACAATTTTATTGATCGGCTTAAACGGTGTGCCAGGAATAGTAGAGGCAGTATATGGATTTCTCGGAGCGAAATAGAAATTGTTGGGCTCACCCCGGGGCGGTAAATTTCTTCGGTTTTGGCGTGTTGAAAATGTGACATCCAACCGCAGACGGCTGCTCCCGCCGCCTTCAGGCTCAGTGCCTGAGCCGTCGTAAAAGGATAAACGCTCAAGTCGTA
>Ga0070747_1000203_pt1 | contig 29972 bp, 43 predicted proteins | sample VirMetDEL_Mar_31_FD_77321 | JGI IMG/M metagenome (GOLD analysis project Ga0070747, IMG submission 77321) | Aqueous microbial communities from the Delaware River and Bay under freshwater to marine salinity gradient to study organic matter... | ecosystem: Environmental > Aquatic > Marine > Coastal... | reverse complement strand
ATCCCCGCCACCTTGGTCGCCGGAGGTGTTCTTGCCATCGCCGTCGCCGCCGCAACTGTTGCCGGGTTGAAATCCACCGCCGCCATCTTTGTTGGCACCACAGTCCGTTGCGAACGTGCGTTTATTGCCGTCTTTGGAATATGTGTAATCCGACATACCACCCCCACCTGAAAGTTGGTCTCCTTCAAGCATGATTTCTCGGGCCTTTTTCGGAGACACCATATGCGGCTTGTATTTGTCCAGAATCTCTTTCGGAATGAACTTTCGATCTTTCTTGTCCATGATTGAAAGTTCGATGCCGATGTCTTTCGGTGAGAAATCGTTGAATACATCACTGAAGTTCTCAAGGATTTCAATCGCGAGATCGTTCTCGTTTTTCTCTGCTTCTTTCACTGCACTGTTTAGGGCTGTTCGAGCCTTGCCCTTACTGATTGAAGCAGAAGATTTCTTGCCGTCGCCGCCACCGCCGCAGGTGTTTCCAGATTGGAACCCACCGCCGCCGTCCTTGTTGGCACCACAATCAAACGTGAACTTGTGGCGTGCCTTGGGGCTAATCTGGTGCTGGTACTTGCTCGCTTCGTTGCGAGCGCGGTTGTTGAAGGAGGTCATGGTGTGGGGTTCCTGTGGTTAGTCTTTCTTGTCCATTTGTTCAGCGTGTCGTTTGGCCCAACCGGCTCCTGCGCCATCGGGATCAGCGGGATCGCCACCCCAGAGCAGCCAAGCGATTACGCCGGCAGACGGGTAGTCCTTGTGACCGCGTTTGGCCGCGGGTGCGCTGAGATCTGATCGGTGCCTTGAGAAGAACGAGTGCATACGCTTGACCGTATCGGCTGAAACACCGTCGCCGTTGCTGATGTTTCTGGCTCGTGCCACTCCGACGTCCGTTCCACCTCGACCGTGTTCCTTCCTCAATTCCAAACCACGTTCTGCCAAATTAGCCATTTCAGCCGTGGGCTGATAACTGTCCTCTTTGTCGTGTTTCGTCTTCATTGAGTAGCGGTATTTGTTGTACGCGTCGGTCGGCGTAGGAACCTTGCCGAAGTTCATGAAACCACCGGACTGTTGCTGTTGTTCCGCTGTGGAGTCGAACGGGTTGCCCCCAAACATGTCGTCCACGCTTTCGCCCGCTTGCGCGGCAAGGTATTCGGCCTCGGCTGCGTATTGAGGCTGCCGCATCAAGATGGGTTCGCCTTCCTCGGGTTCGGTCAAGCCGAGCATTTCCCGTGCCTGACTTTGAGACACGGTGCCGCCCAACGACACGAACTGCTGAACCGATTCCATGAACTCCTTGGTGTTCTCCTTCTCCAACGAGAACGAGAACTTGGGTTTGTGCGGCGTGTCGCCAAAGTTCATCTCGTGGTATCGCCAGACCAATTCACGAGTCAGCGAATCCTCGAGGTTCATGGCGTCCGCTTGGACAATCCTACGGAACGTTTCGGCATGATGGTCGCCAACGGACGATCCCAATCCAGTTGAGGTGGCCTCGGTCGTGGCGGTTTGTCCGATGATCAATTCCTTGATCTGTCCGGACAGATACCCCTCGATCAGGTCTGCGAACGTGCGAGCGTGGCCCGAATTGACCTCTTGGATCTCGACTGAATAGGCGTCTCGGTTCTCGCCTGTCTGCCTTGGGATGACGACCGATACGTCGCCCACCAGATTCTCCAGCACTTCCTCCATGACATCCTTGGCGGCGTTGTTGCCGTCCGGGTACGTGCCGACTCGGATGCCCATGCCGTATCGCTCGATCCAAGTCATCCAGAATTGGAGAGCGGTCTGCTTCATCATCCAGTTGTACCAGACGACATCACGAAGGCCACGTCCGGCGTATGCAAAGCCTGCCTCTTCCGGCACTTCGTAGTCTGCACCTTGGCGACCGTGCGTGTGAAGGATGACCAACTTGCGTTCCTGCTCGTCGAGGAAATGGGTCATGCCGTGTGGACCCTGCTGCTTCTCGCCGTCGTACTTGAGTCCGACGTACATGATGAGGTCGCCGTATTCGGTGAACCCAAGCGTGTCGGAATGAATCGGCATCCATTCGCCGGGTACGATGTAGCCGTTCTTCATGATGGGCGTCATCTGAACAGCGGCGGGGCCGTACCAGATGGCGTCCAGCAACGTCATGTAGAACTCAATTGGCTTCTGGAGGTTGGTTCGGATTATGGATTCCAACTTCTGTGCCTGTTGAACCTGCACTGGATCGCCGTCGTCTTCGGGCTTGATCTCCCATTCAAGCAATGCCACGGCTGATTTACGCTGATACAACGGCGACATGATGTCCGGATCACGCCGCATCTGACGCTGAAGTTTGCGATCCTTGCGAAGTCCGAGATCTGAACGCCTTAGCACCTTGGTAAAGTGCGTGATGTACGACCGCTGCAATTCGACAATGGAAGCGAACGGAGGCTGCCTTACGGCTGTTGGCTCAACGTTCGGCACGATCTCGCCGTCCACCTTGGCGAACTGGCCTTTGTCGTTTCGTTCTTGTGTGGGGTTTGCCATACGTGGACTATACCGAAACGGACGCCGAAAGGAACCCGGTTATTTGCCGAATAAACCCGGACAGCCGAACAAGCGGTCGTTTGCTGAAATTGCACCAACGTCAACCGTAAACACGACTGAACGGATCTGTGTCCTGTTGCTTGTTGGATATCTTCTTCGGTGACGCCGGCGGTCTCATGACGTATGCAGCAGCCATGAGGTCAACAACGGCGTCCACGGTGTCGTCGTGGGCGGATATGGGGAACGTGGTCATTTCGTCGAATAACGGCATGATGTCGCTGCGAACCTTGGCCGCATTGCCCGCTGATGGCAAATGCAATCGACCTGATTCAACGAACGCTTGCGTGGCCGCCGCTCTCGTGACTTTGTCTAAGTCCCGCTTGGCAGCCATGATAGGGAAATTGGCCGCCTCGTTGAGTTGCTGTACCAACCCCTTCTGTGGCCCGTTCGCTTCACCAATTGCGCGTCGAACGCCGTGACGCTCACACAATGCAATTGCTCGTCTTGAGAACTCGGGGAAGGTTGTTCGTACGCGCAACAGGTCAAGGACGTACAAGTGATTGTTGGGCGTCAATCGTGCAATTAGGCAGACGCTGTAATCGGGATCGCCACCGACTCGCTTCTCGCTGAATGCAAAGTCGAACGCTGCAATGGTCTCGCCTTCAATCGGCGTGTCGTCATTGAACAGAGCCGCTGTGATCCAGTCGCCCGAGAATATGATCATCTCGGAGGTGATTGGACTGAGTTCGTAGGCTCGACCGTATGCGATGGGGCCGATCTCGTCCCGTATCGACTGCATACGCTCGCGGCTCATTTCCTCCGGCCACGGTGAATCAAGCCCCACGGCGGGCAATCTGAGCAATGAGGCGTCCAATGAATGCTGATCTCGCCAATCGGACGTTATGTCGTCCACGTGGTAGCAGGTGCCGATCTTCCACGTTTGAGGCGTCTTGCCCCCGGTGAAATCACGCATGGGCAACCAGTTGTTGTTCCAGAACTCCTTGACCTGATCACGCAAAGCGGGCTGCTGTACGGCGTTGCGCAAGTCACAGATGTCGTCCGCTATCAATATGTCGGCACGACCGCCTGCTCGTCCGAAGATGCCTTTCGCTTCCATCGTGGCATCTCGCTGCAATTCAGACGAACACACACGGAACTCCTGCTTACCCCACAGGTCGGCTTCGGGTATGACGCCCGGAAAGATCTTCTGGTACTTGTCTGACTCGATCAACTGCTTGACCATCGTGGTCGTTCGGGTGGCGTCCTTGTCGGACTGCTGAATGTATTTGATTCGGACGTTTGGATTGCAACCGATCTCCCAAGCGCATCGTGCAACCATTTGGCTGGTCTTGCCTACGCCACGGGGAAGTTCTTGGTAGTTGTTGTCGTATGCGGTCAGATGGCCTTGGATTCGCTTGTGAACCTTGGCCTGATTGAAACCCAATACATATGTAGCGAACCAATTGGGCGAACGCCGACACAACTCCAACAGGACGGGTTCGTCAATCGTCCCAGTCATCTGCCGCCTCGACCAACTTCTCGATGCGCTTGATCTCGTCGTCTGTGAAATCCGGCGTGGCGTCGGCATGAATCACCTTGTCCACCACCTTGCCGTCGATGCGCTCCAAGATCAGGTTGAAGAACTTGTAATCGCCTTGCAGCGCCAATTGCAACGCCTTGCCAATCAGTGCTTGGATCAACTTGTGTCCGTCGTCGCCCTCGTTGAGTCGCCTCCTGAGTTCCGTTGTGAGACTCACAGAGCCCTGTGGACGGCCTTTCGGGTTGCCACTCGTTCCCTTGGGCCACTGGTGGCCCTTCAGGTGCTCAGCGGGGTTCTTCCGGCTGTTATCTGGCTGCTTATCCATCGTTCACCTTTCTCCCCAACACCGTATCTGGATCACCAATGAACTCAAATGAGAACGAAGTGACCCCTTTGTCCCTGAATCCTGACTTTCGATCCATCGTTCCACCCGGTTTCTCTTTGTTCATCTTCCGAATCACGTTTTTCAATTTCCACGAATCACTCTTGCTCATGGACTTGTAAACCGGGATGGACGAGAAACGTGCCATGATTTGGCAATCAGGTTCTTTCAATTTCATGAGTGCAGACGTCATGTCAATGACTCGTATGCCCAATCCAAAGCCAGCGTAATCAGGATGAATTACCGTTCGGTTTGAATGATAAATCCAGTTCATACCCTTCTTCTTGGGCGTGTAATTAGCAAAGCACTGAAACCCAATTTGGTTATCGCCCTCAAACAAACCGTAGAAGGACGTTCTGCCTCCGGGCAATTTCTCGCTTAGATAGTGATACTTGCTAAAGTATCGCCACGAGTCGCTGCTGATCTCCCTGATTTGGAACTCAAGCCGCTCGTCCCTTTTTTTTTTGGACCTCTCATGTCCTCGTAAGTCTGCTTGTTGCAGTCGATTACCCAATCGGGCTGTACCCAATCCAAGATGTCGTAATGGCACGAACACAGCACGATCCTCTTGCCCTGCCTTCGCGCGTGCTTCTGGATGCAATGGCTCATGACCTTGGCTACGGTTCGATCAACAACGGACGTCCATTCATCGACCACGATGATGCCGTCTTCGCTGCACATGGCCAAAGCGGCCTCGGCCCTCGCCCGTTGCCCATTGGACAAAGTGTATGCCGGCCTGATCCAACAAGGAACGCTGGTCAAGCCAACGCCACCGAGCATGGACGCGCATTCGTCGTAGGTGTATTCATCCGGGAATTGTTCGATGACGGGTACATTTGGGTCCAAGTGTTCCTTGAAGCAATCATCGCCAAAGATGTTGTTCGCCAACGTGGTCTTGCCTGAGCCGCTGGCGCCCACAATGACTCCGATGCTGTAATCAGAATCTAGGTCGGCGTCGACCGAGAACTTGTGTACCGATTTCTTGGCCGTGTCGATGTCCAAGGCATTCGCCGCCTTCTGGCAACGATATGAATCCGAAACGGGGCTTTGAAGTGTGAGCGAATAATTCTTCATGACAGCAACTTCGCTTCGTAATTCTGCTTCTTGCACATATCGAACACTTCACCTTGCTGCTGTTCGTTGACGCAATTCACCAGCACGAGATATTCCTGTTTGAACTCTGCCGCATCGGCCTCTTCCCCCACGACGCTGTTGATCAGTCGCTTGATTTCGTCATCCGTGTATCCAGTGACCAAATGATCTACGTCCGTGTCGTTCTGAAGCGATGCAAGAATCTGGGCCAATCCGTCCTTGTCCCACGTTGCCAATTCGGCTGTTCGGTTGTCCGCAATGGCATAGGCGATTGCATCCGAGCCAGTCAGACTGGTTCTCATTACGTCGAGCTTTGACCATTTGAGTTGCTTGGCAGCAGCCAACGTGCCGTTGCCCGCCAATACAACGTTGTCCTCCCCAACGACAATAGGCTTCTGCTGCCCAAATCGAGCCAGCGAAGCCATGATTGCATCTAGGTTTCTTTCGTCATGCAGCCGCACGTTGGCGGGGTCATGAACCAAGTCATCAACGTCTACCGTTTCAAACTTAGTCTTCGTCGTCTTGCTGATCTTCTTCGGCATTTGGTATGTCCTCGACTGTAGCCCCACCTTCAAGGGCTATGACAACGTAGATCGAGCGGGCAATTTCGTACCAGATGTCTTGGTATCTGGGCTTCAAGTTGTCCCAATCGGTTCTTTCTATGTCGAAGAATAACGCCATATTTGTCATCATGCAAATGTAGCCTGCTCTCCCAGCCGACCTCATTAGGCCGCTTGATGGCGAGGGGAACTTGGCATCTTCATGATTGACTTTCTTTGCTACCAATACGCTCACTTCTTGTTTGGGCAATCGTCCTTGCAGTCTTTGCAATCTCTACGAAGTTTGCACATGACCCATTTAGTCCATCCGAGTTCGCTTGTTGCCACACCGGCAACGAATCCTGCTGCCAACATCCAAATCCACATCATTTCTTCTCCTTGAGTTTCTTGCGGGCCGCTTCGTATGCGGGATCGCTTGATCTGCGAATAGCCACTGATTCTCTGTAATTCATTTCGTTGTCCTTATCCAATGCCTTCATGTCTGCACTTGCGGACATTATTGAACGCTTGGGTATGAATAGGCCAACGGACCATAGTGTTTTCTTGATGAACGTGCCAATGCCTGTCTGCCAAAGTATGACGATCACACCAATGGCTATGCCTGCTATTGCCATGTTGTTCATCATGCGAGCCCACCAAGGCGTACTGTCTTCGACTCGGTGTAATTCTTGCTGGATGTTCTTGGCACCCGCAATGATTTGGTCTTGATCGTCGTGAATGGACTCCGAAAGGACGATGATTTCACTTTGGGCATCGCGGACATTGGGCAAACCGTCAATCTCGTCTAGTTCCATTGCATAGGTTGCTAAAGCGATTATGTGTTCAGCGGATTGTTGGCTTACCCTTGCCCGCGATTCGATGCCCTGTGAGTTGTTGCCGATATTCTTCTTTGCCGAGGTGCAACTGCAAAGGAACACTGCAGTGGAAATAATGACGATTGCGATTGCAACAACCTCTGCCAACGCTATCAATCTGTCTTTGTTTCCGGGACTCATCGGTCCGATTCCCTGCTGCGTCTCAGTTCCTCTTCGACTTGCTTGAGTCGTCTCATGACCTCGTTCAATTTGAAATCAGTGTTTGCCTTGTGGCTTGCCACTTTCCAAACAACCGTTGTGGTCATGGCAAGTCCCGCCAAGAACAATCCAAACGGTATCAAAGTTGCCTCGTGCAATACGCCCCTGTCCCCCATCACTCCAGCCAAACCAACAGCAGAAGTGCCGCTTGAAGCAAGCCCACTCACCAACAACGAAATCAATTCAGCACTGGATCGGATCATTTGTCATGGCTCGACTGTGGTTTCTGTATCCCATAGTGTTTCTGTAATACGTCCGCGCTTGACCACTTTCAAGGGCATAGGTCCATATTTGAGCCATAGGCGTCTTATCCTGCGGAAACTTTCTGTCTCTGCGCCCTTTACATCAATGGCGTACACCTCACCATTGGACTTGAACACCACAAAGTCGGCACGGTAGCGGTCGTCTTCGGTCAAATCGAAAGCGACCTGCCTCATCCAGAACGAAACGCTACCATCTGCAACATCTCGGTCCAATGCCATTGCATACGACGCCTCAGCCTTGGAATCGAATCTCCAACCCCTGTACACAGTCGGCTTGGCGTTGTATTTGTTCTTGGCGTTTGGGACCCATCTGGCCTTTCGCCTAGACATTGGATTGAGCCATGACGGACAATCCCAATTCGCTGAAGATGTTAGACAGAACATCTGCGGACGTTTCGGTTGTGCCTCTTAGATACCTCATCACCGTTTCACGATTACATACGCCACGAAGTTCTATCCGTCTGGACAGTTCTGATTTGCTGATCCCAAGTTCAATCAAGCGATCATTCACAAACGCTCTCATGTCTAACGGGTTGTCTTTGTTCTGGTAAATCGCCATGACATCTCCTATGTGACACAAGCATATCACCACAAATATGAAAGCACAAAAAAAGGCGAGGCGGGCCGATTGGCCCGCCTCGCTCTGCGAAAGGGTACGCTCCATAGGAGCGACAAATGAAGCGTCTACTTAGTTCTTCTTCTTCTTCTTTCTTCGGGCATATGCTGCCTGACGGTCTTTCGTAGCAACAGCGTTGTCTACGATGATTTCCAAGTTTCGTATGGCAATGGTTTGAACTTTGCCGGTGTACACACCATTGATCCGTTGAGCACTGTACAGGATTTCCTGAGCCGCTGACAGCAGACTCTGCTCGTGGCTCGCCTTTGGGGTGGGCATCAGGACAACCTCAACGTTCGCTTGGGTTCGGCATATCGGGCAAATGGCAGTTGTCGACCGTCGTCCAATGCTCGCCGAACGACTGTTTGGTCAATTTCAACAACGACTTTTTCCGAAACAAACTCGTTCCAATGCGCTTCTGGAACTTCGGACCAATCTTCGGGAACAATCAATCGACGCTTGCCACCGGCATTGCACACGGTGACCTTGTGGTGCTCGGTCTCAAAGCCGGTTTGTCCCATTGTGTCCAAAGCCATGCACAGATAGTCCTTGAGTCGCTTGGCGGCGTTTCGGTCGACCTTGGCCCGATTGGCCATACGGTCCGCCTCTTGCTTGCGAACGTCGGCGCGATACTCGAACTCCTTGATGAGATTGGCAATGCCGTCGATCTTTGTTTCCAAACCTTCCGATGCTTTGGAAAGCATCTCATTCAGTTCTGCCGTTGTTTGTTCGTCCAATTCACCGTTGGATTCAGCAATGCGGTCGTGCATTTCCAAGAACCGATCGGTCAGATTTAGCAATGATCCATTCATTTGATTACCTTTCGTTGGCAATACGCCCCGACTTACATGCAAAGCAATGCGGGGCGATTGTTGTCCAATTGAACTGTTTAGCAGACCAACGATTTGTTGGTCAACACGAGTCCAGCAACCTCTTCATACGTCGAGGACAAGTCGCCATCCTCCATTTCGTCCTGTGACATTCTAGCACATGCCTGAGACAACCCGGCTCGGGTCGGGACATGCTTGGTGTAGTCGCCAAGGAAGTAAGCAAGCAGTTGGTCACGCTTCGATTCGGGAATGTGAGTCGCTTTGATCACATTGTCTACCGCTGCAGATGGAGCCTTGATCTCATCCACTTCGGCCTCCTGTCGAACGGCGACGTACTTGTTGAAGAACTCGGGATTGAAGCATGCCTTGATTGAGTCCTGCATCTTCAACATAATTGCCTTCGAGTCTGCTGAGATGGTCTCGTCGCTGTACATTCCCATCTCCATCTTCTTGCCGAGGTGGACAGACCTGCCAACGGTGTCGAAGGTACACATGTTGAAGCACGCCTTGTCCGTCATGAGGAACCTGACGTTGGTTCCACCCTTGCCGGTTTCGCTGTTGGAGATCTCACAGCCGGGCCAAACGATCTTTCCGTTTGACTTGTATGAATCGTCGTCCTGCAATTCATCATGGATGCCGTTTCGATCCAACCATTCTTGATTGCCAAGATCGCCGGGGGAGAAGAACTCATGACGACCGTCTCCCTGATTGAGAACGGTCCACAGATCGGGGCAGATCAATTTGATCCTCATGTAATCCTCCGACATGGAACACGAGACGACACGGGCGCCGACTCGTTCCGCCGTGTCCATTGCTTGAAACACGAGATCGTAGTTGTCAATGAACCTGTATCGGTCAGACAACAGCGCCCGAACCTGCCCGTCCAGTTGACGAACAAGCAACCGTTTGCTCGTGTCGTACATCAATCGATCCGTCAGATCGGCAGCCTCAGTCGGGTATTGATCAACCAACTCCTTCATGAACTTGGTTGGGATCTTTGGCGAAACCTTCTGACCCAACTGCACCATCGCCTCTGTACGAAGCGGGATGCCGTCTCCGGGAAGAAACTCACATGCCTGAGACCCACACACGGGCGCCAACTGCAGATGGTTGCCTCGCTCTTCTGATTTGCCGGCGACGACGCTCATCTGCCGCACGTCGATACAGGTGTCCAATCTGGATTCCTTCTGCCGAGTGAGTTCGGTGAGAAGACTTGCCAAACGGCCTACGCCGAAACTTGAGTTCGTTTGCTGATTCATTTGCTAACCCTTTCTTGGAGTTGTGTTGAATCGTTGTAATAAGTGTTCACTGTAAACAAACAGTGGTCTACGAAGAAACTGTGGTTCTTGTCCTTGGGACAGAGCCGATACGAACCATAGTTGACCACCATGGGTTCGTAATGAGTGGCGATCCTGTACCCGAGCAAGTAAGCGAGTTGGATGCCTTGGGTTTCAAGGCAAAGAACCTCAGCGGTTTGTTTGCCGTTGTCAATCGGAGATTTCCAGCAGGTCAATATGCCATCGAGTACTTCTCGAACGACGAGAAGTTTGGCAAGACGATGATCGTCATTCGTTTCATGCTTCTTGCAATAGCGAACACAATCCGCCAACAGTTGCCGAGGCATGCACATCTCGTCCAAACAGACGAGCAGGTGTTTGTACACGCCTCGCAGTTTGGTGTATTGATTTCTGTTCATCATCCCCCCCCCATGGCTTCGGCGTCACGAGTGGAAGCGAGCACCAACATCGTGCTCCCAATGTGGGAGTCGTCCAAGAATTGCTGAATGTGCTTGTCGAAACTTCTGCCGTTGCCAAACGGACATGGCTCCTCGAGGTCCTGCCGCTTCATATGGTGATAGTCAGCGACATTGTGCAGGAGTTCCCTTGCTCGTTCCAGAAGGATCGTAAGTTCATTCATGCGACGCCTCTGCACTTCGCATTCCTCAATGGCATCAACGGCCAACTCAGCACACATCTTGCTTGGAGCCTTACTTGTCTTGGCGTCCAGATCGAAAGCCAAATCGGTAAGTAGATCACCCACACCCTCGTCGATGACAAGCATCAGGTGTCGAGTCAGTTTGTCTTTGTCTATGCTCATTTGTATCCCTTTCAACATAAAGTCCAATGCGTCCATTCCAATATCACGATGATCCTTGGCCATAGCAGCATGTACATCAATCGCCGTCCTTGCTTATGTGTTTGGCGTAGATGTGTCCGGCACACAGCACGAACGCTGCGAACAGAATTATCAGAACGCCAGCGATGTCCCAATTGCTCATGGGGCACCTTCTTCCTGTTCCTCTTCCAAGACCCCAATCCACTCCTTGAGAATCTTCTCAAGGCCGTCTCGATCCGCCTGTTCCAAAGGCCATCCGCCCCGAATCAGAACACACAGACGTCTTGCCGTAGCCAATTCGCTTGGCTTGTAAGTTTCGTTCACGATGAACATCCTTCCGTTCTGGTTGATTGAACAACCCCGACTGACTGCAAGCGAACCGTTCGCATACAGCCAGCCGAGGTATCTCAAATCGATGTTTGTGTTCAACCGTTGTTGGTCTGCGGTGCGGGGATCGCGTCCATCACCGCGTTGAGCAGACTCCTCTGCTCCGGGGTCATCTCCTCATGCTCAGCGTTGAGATGATTTCCGAAGGCGATCCTGATGTCGTGCTGCCACATTCTTTGGAGTTGAAGGACGATCATTGCGGGGATTCTGGCCTTGTCCGAATCATTTGTTGTGGCCGTGAAGGCATCCGACATATCCTTCCGAACGAACTCGGACAACGCATCCTGCATAGTGTCTACTGTGACGAAGTCCGCAAACGGGTATTCGTCGTTCTCCAGATAGTCGTTCATGTTCGGCAGGTCGTCTTCACAAACAAAGTCATCGAAGTTGTAGTCACTATCCTTCACATATTCACCCATGTCCGGAAGATGCTCGTCGATGGTGTGAATTGTGACGAAGTCGTCCGTGTCCGGCATATGGTCCTCGATGTTGTCCTGTGTGATCAGTTCATCGATGCCGGGCATCTCGTCCTGTCGAACATACTCGCTCATGTCCTGATCGTTCACGGCCTCGGTCACCATGTCGCTGAGCGTTCCGCCGAGATACGACTGCACCTCTTCGCCGACCTGATTCGCCAGCCGATCAGAAATTTGCTCAGCGAGCGCGTCTGCAATCATTGATCTGATCTCAGCCTTGTCCATCAACACGATGTCGTCGGGCGAGTTGCTTACATTGATCTTGATACTCATTACATTCCCTTTCACTAGGACCCGCACCATTGCGGAAGCCGACCCGTCGCTGTTGAGCGGCGGGGCGGTGGAGGCAATCTCGATCTTTATTCGTCACTACCTGCGTTCGGGTAAGCATTCACGAGGATGAGTTGGTTGCCGTCTGCGAATGTGATGTCCAGTCCGTCGTCGTTGGTGACAACGATGTCCTCGATATCTGGGTGGAATACGCCTCCACCGAATTGCTTGTCGATGGTTTCTGCGAAGTGCTTTAGGTTCTCAAATGTCACGCCTGCCATGTGTCTGCTCCTTTCGTGTCCGCATCATTGCGGAAGGTGTGTTGTATCAGTCGATAGGTTCGATGCGTTCGCCAGAGTGCTCATCAAGGAACGACTGGTCATACCCAGTGAAGACCCAAGGGTTGTACTTGGCCCTTGCCTCGTCTTCGCATTCGTCACACACATCCTTGAGCGGTATGCCTTGGCAATCCTTCAGCCATGAGAACGGCAAGCCGCTCCCGCACCTGCACTCGTCAACGTATTCCTGTCTTGGCATTGTGTTGTTCCTTTCATGTCCGCACCATTACGGAAGCCGACCCGTCGCTGTTGAGCGACGAGTCGGTGGAGGTAATCTCAATCTTTACTCGGCACCTCCTGCGTTGCGATAATAGACCCACTTGCCATCCTTCATGGTGATTGACTCATTGCCCATCTGCCAATCATCACGGATAGCATTCATGCCCACATATGCGTCAGGCTGGCGAACATAAAGATCGAGGACGATACCCTCGTAGCAATCAGGCCAGTGACGTACATACTCCGACGTGAGTCTCGTCGAGTCGACGGGGAAATCACAATCACCATTGTCGTCCCACTGTCTCGAGTCCGCCGTGTACTCACAATATCCTTCGGCGTCGGCGTGAGCCTTGGGCGACGTTCTGACCTCAAACATCCCACGTCCGTACTTGCCGAAGAGAAGCAGACGGATATCTCTGATGTCTACCCTGTTGAATGGTCGCTTGTTCATTCGTTGTTCCTTTCGCTTGAGTTGTTCAGTTGATTGTGTGAGCAGGTCCGCCCGCATTCGAGTCCCACTTCCACTGACGAAGTGTCTGCGGAATTGAACCAGAGTCGTCGGGCTTGGCGTACAGGTTGATCTCGCAGCCGTAATACATTCCGTTGGCGAAGTATCGAACCTCGGTCCGGTATTGTTCCTCCGCTTCGTTGAGCGTGTGAAACTGATACCACTCCCGCATTACGCCGTTGAGGGTCACATACACGAGATACTTTGTGGGGGGTGCTGGCATTGTTTGTTCCTTTCATGCTGCGAACGGCCACCATTGAGGAGGCCTGCTGTGGTTCCAAGTTGCGATGTCCCATTTGTCCAACATGTAGTAGCGGCGGTACGCAGTCACGGCCTTGCCACGCTTGTATTCGTCGGGCATAGCCTTGACGAACGGTGTGAGCGAGCCGCGACTGATGACGCTGCGGTGCCGCCAACAGTGCTGTATGACTGATTGGCAGGCATGTATGCGTCCGTACCGATGGTTGTACTCGTTGCACAATGCCATGCCGTGTTGGTACGACCAACGAAAGTTGGAACTGGTGAGACCAGTCCAAACGGTGCATGGATGATTGTCGTGGGTACATTTGTATCGCTTGCCGCCGATGGTCTTGGGCCTGTCGGTGTATTGCAGACCGTGTGTGACCAAACTGGTGACGAGCATCTGTGCGGTTTCCAGTGGCATCTTGACCACGTGGCGATCACACAACATACGAGCCGCTTTGGTTGGATCGCTGTGAACGATAAACAGATTCACGAATTGTCCTCCTTCGCCTTTGCGTTCATCTCGTCGCAAGCCCTCGCCATGCGAAGCAGTTCCGACATTGCGCCCTCTTGTGCTTCTGCCGTCTCGCCCTGTGTGGCTACGCGAATGAGTACCGGGAGCAAAGCCTCCCACGTTGGCGTGATGTCTACAGTCATTGCCATGTGTCGTGTTCCTTTCATGTCCGCACCATTGCGGAAGCCGACCCGTCGCTGTTAGGCGGCGAGTCGGTGTCGTGTGCCTTGGTCGTGATCAGCCTTCGTTCTCTTCCTTGGCGTCCTCGTCGGACCACATGTCGTGAAGCCTGTTGATGACCTCCTTGTTGAACTTGTCGATGTCGAACCTGCTGTTGGTCTTGACGAGATCCTCTGAAACGCATTCGACGAATCGTTCGAGTACAGGAAGTACCTTGTCGATCTTCGGGCCGTGGACGTATGTGGCATGAACCTCGTGCATTGCACATGCAAATCTCGATGCCAAGAAGTCGAAGTGCCGTCGTGTCATATCTGGCTTTGCCATTGTCGTGTCCCTTTCGCTGAGACCCGCACCATTGCGGAAGCCGACCCGTCGCCTGTCAGCGGCGGGGCGGTGTCGTGTCGGGGCCGTGGGTGGTTATGACAGGAGATTCTGAAGTCGTTTCATCCACGTCTGATTTGATCGGCTGACGCAGTTCCCTCTCTTGTAAACCCAGATGACCTCAAGTTCTCCGTTGTCGTGAGCGATGATCGTGGCGTGCATGATGTATTTGCCGTCAGCATCCGCCTTGGCCTGTTGGCGAATGTGCTGCCTCCATCGCTTGTTGGCGGCTGATATCTTCTTAGCCATGTTGTGTCCCTTTCGCTGAGACCCGCACCATTGCGGAAGGCCGACCCGTCGCCGTCAAGCGGCGGGTGGCTCTGTGTGTGTGTCGTGCTTTGTGTGGTTTCAGACATCCACATCCGTTGAAGTCACTGCTACAGGCTCCACGATTGCCGATGGTTCTCATCCAGTTCGGACTTACGTCTCGTGGCCTGCGTCGCTGTTCGCGGGACAAGCGTTGGTATGGACGAAGATCAGGGGTATCGTGAACACGCGCTACTTGCATCGTCGTGTGACTGTTGCGGTATGGCATCGCCGTCGATAATCGGCTCAAGGGTCGCCCGCTCGTTCGCTGTGGAGCACTCCAGCACTGGTGTCATCTAGCATTTGTCGCCGGTCTGAGTTGAGCAACGGTGTTGTGTGCCGTTGCTCCCGGCGGCTGGGTCATGCGCTCCCGCATTCACGTTCTGATCTTCGATTGTCAACGTGGGACATCTGTACCCACATGTACATGATACAAGACACCCGTCACGACGTATATATAGGGACTCGATAAAAACGCGATTTCTGACGCACTAGCCGCGATTTTGACGGGAAATCGTCGTTTCTGACGCATAGCACGCAGTGCGTCGTCGTGGGTCGTGCATACATGCGATCCGCGCGTGCTGCGTGTTGGTCGCTGCAGGCAGCAGAAGACCCGCACGGAGCACTCTGCTCTGCGCGGGTCTTCATACGTCTTTCAGTTGCAACGCCGCTAGCGGCGGTCTACGGCGACCGGAAAGAGTCCCAAAGGCACTCAATGATGCCGCCCGTCTCATCTGCTCTCGACACGATGGACGAACCTATCGACTTGTGGACACTTGTTCGCTCTTCGTTGGTAATCAGAATCGTGTCCAAGCAATTGCCGTATCGACGATCAACGATCTGATTCAGCACTCGATCCTCCCAATCGGATTTGGATCGGTCGTGCAGTTCGTCGATGATCAGCAATTGAGCACGATCCTGACTTTGATTTGGCTTCAATGACCATTTGTCAATGAATGTGTTTTCAGACTGGTCGGTCCCAAAGGTGGCTTTGAGAACGCAATACATGTCCGCGGCACGTTTGTATTGGGTCGGGTGCTTCATCAAACAGATCAAACGAGCAAGGCACACAGCCATTTGGGTCTTGCCTACGCCTCGCTTGCCAGTCAGAATGAAGATTGACCCATTGCCGTTGAGTCTTTGAGCAATGTAATCAAACGTTTGCCACCACAATGAATCGCGGTCAACCGTCTGGTGTATTTGCCTAGCGGTCTCCTTGTGCCGAGTCGGCATGCCGCTTCGAGCCCACAAGCCTTGAATCAGTGATTTGTCATTGTCGTTCAATTGAGATGACCCGACCGATGTTTGATTCGTCGTATTCATTTGTTCTACTGCTAGCATTTGCAGCCCCTTTCTCGTTTGTTCGATTCAACCAAGCAACAACGAAACGCTTGTACTGCTTCTTTCGCCTGTCCGGGTTCGCAACCAGCCAAACGTGCATACGTTTCAATTCGGCATCAATGTCCACTGTTGGAAATGCCTGCTTCCAATCGGCAATGAAATGTTCATGACCATCCCAACCGTCGCTTTCATTCCAACTCAACGAATGCCTCTTAGAAGTACTTTCAGTTTTATCTTTTACCTTTTTCTCTTTTAGCATTGCGTCCGCATTGCCGACGCTTTGCGCATTCCATCTGGCGTTGGCCGCTTTCGTCGCTGCCTCCTTGCGATCATTCAGCGTTTGGGTGATGTCGGCGACATTGGTCATCATTCGCCGTTGTTCGTATCTCGGAGGATCAACGTCCTCATTCAATACAAACGGCATCAGCACGATGTCTCGATGCTGCTCCCATTCGTCTGTGGTCAACTTTGTCCATCGTGCCAACCAATCGTCGTTCGTCGGCAACGTGCCGGCAGGATTCTGCTGCCACGCTCTACAAAGCAGGATCATGTACGCTCCCAATTCAAGTGTGGACATAAGTGCCACCTTGTCGTCGGACATGAAGTCTGCTACATTCAGTGGTATGTAGGGAAGATTGCTCATTTGAAACCCTTTCGTATCCCGCCCCCCCTCAGTGTTCATGACAAAGGGGGGGCGGTGTATTTTTACTTGGTGGGCCACCATGTGACCATTTGGGATTGTTTGTGACGGCAGGCTCGCTTTGAACCCTTGTATATGAAACCATCACGACACAAGTCACTCAGGCGGCGTTGACATTGCACGTGGTCAAGTTCAGCCAAACGGGCTATCTCCCCCGCCGTCAGTCCCGGTCTTGTTTTGACTACTCCAACCACCCTCGTCGTATGGGCATTCATTTGCCCCGACTTGCGGTGATTCTCCGCCGCCATTCTGCTGGTCTCCGGGTCCGTTCGTCTCGCGTTCTGTATTGTCTGCTGAAACAGGTTCATTGATTACCCTTTCTGAGTTTCTCAAACCTTCGGCCACCCAATCGTTGATGACCCGTCTTTCCCATCGAAACGTCTTTCCTCCAAACGTGCTTGGGTTTGGCAACTTGTTCTGCTTCACCCATCTATAAATCGTCTTTCGATCCACGTTCATCAGTTCGGCAATGTCGCCGACGTATACAAAGTCAATCATTGGTTGTTCCTTAGAAGGGGATGCAGTCCCATTCGGTGATACGAAGTTGCTCGTAGCCCTTGGCATTTGTTGTCTGCGTGTATTTGATTCGGACGCCATCGTGTTCTTCGCTTTGGGCCATTGTTCGTGCAGCCGAAGCAACCTTCTCATCGAACGTGCCGTAGTTGTCACCATCGGTGGACACGACAAGCCACAATTGCCAATCGCTGCCGTTTGTTGATCCCTGTTTGTGTTCAACGTTTGAAACCATGATGGTCTTTTCCAATACGCCTTCTGCCGGCTGTGGCTTTCTAGGTGCCTTTACACCTTCAACAGATGAAGACTGCTGTTGCACTGGGGCAGCAGCGGGTGCGCTGCTTTGCTCGACACCCATCATCTCTTCCGCTGGCGTGTCGGACGATGCGCCCAACAGGGTGTAGATGTTGCCAAAGTTAGCCCTACACAACTTGGCTTCCGCTCTTGTCTGCGTCATTGAGTACAAAGCAAACTTGGGGCCTTTCATCCATCGGCTTTCGTCTTCAAAGACGTAGCCCCATGCTGTAGCAACTGCAGCACCCGTGTTGACGTCCGTCATGGTCGCTTGTGCCTTGTACTTGCCCTCCGTCTTTTCGTATTCGACATCGCCAACGGAGATGGCGTAGCCCAAAGCGTTCGCAACCGCGATTCCTCCAGCAACACACATATAGGATTTGCCCTGCATTGAAACCAAGTGAGCCTTCTGCACTTGCGGGGCCAGCAGTGAAATCATTTCCCTGTTACGTTCGATTCGTTCCATCGGCGTGACCGGCGGAAGCACCTCTGTTTGCTGAACCACGGGGTCGTGAACAGCGTCCATCAATTCGATTTCGTTTGTGTTTGGCATTTGCCATCCCTTCATGAGAAAGAGATCCAAACGTGCGTCCATGCACATCTGGATCCGGTAATGGGAACGGGGAGTCCATACCCTGCGAAGTTCCCTATCTGAGTACACGCATTGTACCACATGGGTCGCTTTGTCGTTTGGCAGCAACGTCAATAATGCGCACCACATCCGGCACATTTCTGGCGTTTGCGCAGGTCTTGCCGTTTATTGGTTTTTTGGCAGGTGCATAATTTCGAGGATTACGCCTTTGGGGATGCAGTTCACATCTCCCACCAATTCGTCCGAAGTGTCAACCGTGGAAGCGATGATCATGTATTCCGAATTGTCCTCGAGAACCCACCCGACGGTGCGCATTTTCGCCGGTCGCATTTCAATTGCCTCTTCGTGGCAGATCCAAGGCTCCGTCTTGCTCGTGATGTCGAGCCACAGCACACAAACTCGTTTGCTGTCGTCATACGCCAAAGATAACATTTGCATCCCAATTCTTGCCGCGCATTCGATCTATGCGTCCCAACTTGCATTCGCCAACAACGACACCAGCACCCCATTGGCTGGTGTCCTTGCGAACCATATACGGTGGCTGCAGCGGGCCCATGGTCCCTGCGTTTGCGCAGAAGTAAGGCAACAGCACTCTTGCGGAGCGTCTGCATTGACTGACGGCCCTAGGTCTGTGTGTGTGACCTCGAACCACCAACCGCCATGCAGAACCCCCCAAGGCGTATGCGATCTGTAGCCCTTCTAGTTCGTCGCTGTTAGCACCCGCGTCGAACCCGTGACAGAACACCACCTGTCCCAATTGGAAACAGCCCGCTTGGCTATGCACGGACGGCTTCTGGTAGGGGATTTGGGACCATCGTCGAAACTCATCACCGAAGTCCGGGTGCATGTTCCAATTGCACAATGACCGAATATCGCTGGGTATTCGTCTGGCATCTTTGATTTGTACGTTGTCGTCGTGGTTGCCTAATGTCCAAACCAATCGGCAATTCTTGTCCAATGCCTTGCGAATGGTCGACAGGTATTGAGACCCCTGTTCGTATTCGTCTTCCAAAGAGTGTTGAGTCTCGTCGGACGGGTGGACGCTTGCCGCTGCAGCATCAAACAGGTCCCCAAGCAATACAAAGTGGGTCAAGCGACCATGGGCCTCTTGATGATTCTCAAGAGCACCTAACAACCACTCTAATCCACGTTCACGGTCTTTGGAGACCGGTCCAACGTGTACACATGAAATCGCCGCGAATCTTGCTTCGTTGGGCATAGATGCCTCCTTGCATCACCAATGTCCCTCCGGGCAAGCCTCCCCCTTTATCGTGATCTTTGACGCCAAGAAACAGCCGCAGCCTCCACGTTCCTCGTTGCATACGCCAAAGTCGTAATAGTCGCTTGGACAGTCCAAGCATATAGATCTTCTTTCAGCCATCAAACTGGGTCCCGCTCGGTCGATTCCCAGTTCTGACTTTAGCAAGCCCGGAACGCCTTTGGCAAGTCTACCAAGCAGATTGGCCTTTCTGGCCTTGGTTGCCTCTTCGCAACTGCTGCAACCGCTCTTTCTGGTCGGTTCGTTTACGACCTCTTGCGAGACCGTTCCGTCAAGCCGAATGTTGGCCGCTTTCCCCGGCGAATAGGGCTTGCTGATGTCTTGGAGTTCCATTGCTTCGTTTAGAAACAATTCGACACACACTGTCTCGCTGTTTCGCTTGCTGCAAACGGTGTGAATAGTGCTGGTGGTCATTGTTGATACACCACCGCAGAAATGTCAATGGACATGCCGTTCAACGGTTCGTCGCTGATCGTCTCAAACGTGCATCCTTGAGCTTCAAAGCACGTGGGCCTGATTGTTCTGCTAATCACTCTTGACGATGCTCCGTATGGTATCTGAACGTGTATCTCAATATGTCCTTCTCTTAGCACAGCACTTGTCGTGTAGAAGTATTCGTCGTTCAATTCCACCTGTTTGAGCGTGCTTGTAATGCCTTCGCTTGGGTGGAGCATTACGTTTAGTCTTGCAGAACACAAAGGGCTTTGAGTGTCATTTCGGCACAACAACCCAAACTCGACTGAAATCTGTGCCATCTTTTCCGTTGCAATGTTGACCATTTCGTCTTGAGACAATGTGGGAATGCCTTTGCTGCGTTCAGGGTAATTTGGTTTGCCGTCGGTTGATAGATCCACCGCGTATGGATTAGACACCAGATATTGGTTGCCTGCTGAATCGAACACAATGCGACCGGACATGTTGGACGTAAACGATTCTGCCTCTCGCTTGTCGCTCAGGTAATCCAAGTAGATGGAGAATGGTTGATCACTGATGCCTGCTTGCGGTTCAAGATCCACAAACATTCGCAATCCGCCATATGGTCGAAACGGCACGGGCTCCATCGTGTACACGCCTTCAGACACTGGGTTGCTTTCTTTGACGCAATTTGTGGACCTGCAACCGCACGAGTTGGCAAAGTATGGATCAAGGTAGCCAAAGTAGTGTTGTACAGCGTTGATGCCGGACGGCGAACCGGGATCAAGAAAGTCTGGGTCGCTGTAATCAGGGACAGGAGTATCCCACAGGCCCGGCAATTGGTAGGTAATTGTGTCGCTGATAATCTTGTACGAGCAAACGCCGCCAGCACCCAATCCGTCTGAGGGATGAACGTGCGAAGTCGTTATTCGTCCCAAGAACGGCAAACCTGTTCCAACAAAGGCGTAGTCAATTGGGTTCCCTTCGTCCAGCGGGCCTGCCGTTACTTGACCAGTGCTTTCGTTGTAATTGTAATTGCTGAACACTGAAGGTCGGACCCCGCCAAAGTTTCCCATCTTGCAAGAGAGTTCATGAGGCTCATACCAAACGTGATCATCTCCAAATGGGTTGTTCACCGTCTGCGCTGTAGTGCAACCGTGCCCGCACGGCACATGGGAAGCGTTTAGGTTGTACAGATAACTTGCCGCGGGGTTAGTCGGGTCTTCGTCGTATTCGGTGAAGTCCCCGGTGCAAAGCAGTGGTCTGCAACCCCAATGGCTTTCCATTTCCAACGTTGCACCTCCGCCTTGAGATACGTCGTATTCCTTCTTGTAGATGTAGAAGTTGCTGCAGTTAGCGTCTTGGCAATTGTGTTGACCCGTTGACAGTTCTCGGTACACAAACTCAATTTGAGCCTTGGCGTAGATTGGGCTGTTGTTGTGTTCTGCAATCTGTTGGGTTGTCTTGACGGTTGATTCGGTCAGCGTTCCCGAATACACGGCTCTGGGCCATCCGTTGTAAAGCGGCCACCGAGTTCCTGCGAAGTTGACTTGGAAATACCAAGGAACGTGATAGAAGACTGGTCCCTGCCAACTGCCGGGATGCTGGTCGCCTCTTCGGAAGTTACGAAAGCCACATAGGCCTCGATTGTCTGGTCCTTCTTCCGGGTAGACAAAGTTGTCATAGAACCGAACGTCCGGCCCGTTGATTACATCGAACTCGTTTTCATACAGATATTCGGTGACAGTTCCGGGGTGTCTTGGAGCAAATGAATTGGCACATATCGCAACGTGTTTCGGGTACAAATCGTCATAGCAAAGCAAGTTTGTGTTGTTGCACAAGGTCGAAAGGTCGTCAGTGGTTTGTTCCCAATGTTGGAAATGGGCGTCATCTCTGGTGAAGATGTACCACTCCTCACAACAACCGCAGGCACATTGTTGACCGGGCTGAACGGTGACGTATGACCCGTTGTGGGTTGTCAGGTGGTTTGCATTGACCAGAAGTCCACGCTCGGGGTCGGTAGCCATTTCCTGCCTCACAGTTCAGATACAAACGCCCAACTCACGGATTCGATCTCGTCACATGCTTCATGCTTCGATTTGGCTTTGCCGTTCCAAGAAACGCCATTGATTTGGTCTTCGAGTCCGTTGCAATAGTCACGGACCTCGTTGAGTTTAGCCAACAATTGGGTCTTCTCTGCGCCCGTAATAAGTCCCAGCGCAATGTTTCGTTGCTTGTATTCAGGTACAGCACTTTCGATGGCTGCGCCCGCGCGCTTGCGAACACGAGACAGACGATAAGCACGGACAATTTCAACCTCGCGGTCGTCAATGACACGTAGGACGTTTCCTTGTTGATCACACACCACCGTCTTCTTTGAAGCATTCATCGTTGTATCATCCTTAGCCCGATTCTTGGTATCTGATTGCTGTAGTCTCCTGCCGAACCAGCCGCAGCCGCTTCAGTTGGAAGGTCAGACCCGGCTTCTGTGTAGCAACCCCAGTCCGAACCGTAATAGGTTGGAGATGCGGAATAGTAATTCAACTTAGATCTGGTTGCTGAATATGAATGTTCTATGTCAACCGTGCCGGAGGTCACCACTGAACCCATCCAATACCAACCGGCGTCTATCTTGAACGAAACGGTAGACACCGTGTTTCCGGTGCCCGCGCCAGTCATGCTTGTTGAACTAGCGGAAATGAGCGTGGTGGGTAATCCCTTGCTGTTCTCGTACAGTCCAACCTTCAGGACTCCGGTGTTGCCCGCATCGTCGCCGTTCATGCACATTGAAACAACCGTTACGTCGTATGGGAAATACCACGGCTGATACTTGATGATTGCAGTGTGAGACGTTCCAGAGTCATTACCACCGTGACTGAAGCCCACATAATGCCCATCGTCATCCGCTTCGTCTTCACGAAAGCCGGGGTGAGTAAGCAAGTTTGAGTCAACGACCTGTTCCGAAATCGTCTTGAGCCTGCCGCTGCTGTCGTAGATTTGAAAGCCCATTATGATTCCTCCACAAACACCATTTGGTACTGAGGCTGGTTGGCTGCCACTTCCGCGGCAAGTTCGATCACAAGTTTGGAACTGCCTGACAGTGCCACCATCACGCCATGGTGCGTAATGTATTCCTGCGTTGCAAGAGTGGTGTCGGGGATCACGTTCACATATTCGTCGTCCTCGCCCAGTTTGCTTTCGTCGTGAATCCGGAGACTGAAAGTGATGCTTGAGGTATCCAGATTGGTCAAACGAAACATGGTTACAATGTTGGCCCCGGCTCCTGCAGCGGGTACAAGCACCACTTCCTCCGTCCCATCAAGCAATCCTTTGGTGTGTTTGGTGTATAGGGCCATATTAGTATCCGTACAAGTTGCTTTTGCTGTAGAACGTTTCTTGGTTTGCCGACCTCTCGCTGAAGCCTGATGAGATCAATTCGCATTGTACCGTGCTGGGTATTTCAAACACATACAGGACACAGATTCGGCCGTCCTCGAGTTTGAAATATTCAAACGTGGTTCCTTGGTCGACAACGCTGTTGAGCATTGATCGAGTAAATAGCCCGTCCCCAGTTAGCAATGCGTCCAAGGATTCGACGTTGGCTCTACCTACTCCCGCTTCCACGACCGAATGCGTGTCGTTTATTAGCGACTCCGGCAGAACCCCAATGATGCAAGGGTCACCCAAATCGAGAGGTTGGCAGTTCACCGAGGCCGTCGAATGCGGTCTAATTGGGACGATGGGAACGCTAATCGTAAGCGTTGGGTCCGATGCCGAAACAGCACTGTATTTGGAATTGTACTGCGGAGTCCCGTCGTTCACCTGAAGAACCACTGCTTGATGCAGAGAAGTCATGCTTGCGCTGGGGGTTTCGACTATTACACCACCAGTGGCGTTCGGTATGACTCTGGATGCTCCAATGCTGCGGATGCCTCCTTGGTCTAACGTTTGGTCTTTGGAAAACCCAAACAGTGGATGGTGGTAGCCTCCGGTGATCTTCGTTGTCGGCCCTTGTTCAGTAAGCGACCAAACTATTTCTTGTGAACCTGCCCACAGTAGCATGGCGTTGGCGTAGTCGGGAGACCCGTATGTACCACGAAGCAGGACGTTTGCTGGCGTTGATCGAAATCTGGCGTAGTACGTCGTGGCTAGCCTGTCGGCGTATTCAACAAAGTCCTCTTTGTCTTCCCAAGCGGTGTACACGCCTGAGTCGGGATTGTTTGGGTCAACGTATGCCACTGTGTGCAACGAATGCAGCGAGCCGTATACGGAGAAACTTCTTTCGGCGGAATATGACTCCGGCCTTCCCATAGTGCTCTCAATGGACGCCCATCTGTCTGTTTCGTAATTCAACACGCCGTCTTGGTTTGGCAAAGTCTCAGTAGCGTTCTTTGTGAAATACACGTAGATGGAAGACGGTATTTCTGAAATGAGCGAGTCGGTCGAAACGTATTCTGGTTCTTCGTCGTCAACAACGCCGCCAATTGGGGATGTCAGCGTTTGTTCCGAATCGTCCTCTGCAAGCGGTTGCACGAACGGAGAGAATGAAGGCAACAGGCCACCCGAAATTGCCATGCCGTTGATCCATCGAGCAAAGTTCTTGCCTATGTTGTAGCGATCTTCAATCGGCATGACTCGGTATCTTCGATTGCCGGGCGCCGTTTCGTTGCTTGGGTACGCGACCAACACAAACCCAGCAGACGTAAACACTTCATCCAAGAACTCGCCAAACGGTCTGCCGGTTGCGTGCAGATCAACTATGTCGTAGTCGCTGTACAGTTCCAGCGAATCCTCAAAGTGCCAATCGCCATCCGTAAGGAACGGGAACTCATCGTTACCGTGGAACTCTGGGTATGTGTTGTTGCGGTTGAGCATCACAGACATCACGTCTGATACTGTCCACGGAAAGCGTATGGTGTCTGATCTGAACAGCGATTGTTCCAAATAGCCTTTGCGGCTATCCAAGTTGACCATGTTTAGCCCGTGTTTGAACATTCCATCTTGAGGTTCGCTGTTCAAGACGTAACTATCTTTGATCGTGTGGGTATGCCACCAATATCTTTCGTCTACCAACTCTATGACGTAGAAATCCGCCAACGAACCGGCCTTGGACGAAAGCAAGGGAATTGGTGCTCGCATATACATACGATCAAACAACAACCCGTTGAATCTGATTTCTAACGGTTTGATTTGCTCGTTGTCGTCAACAGTGGGCGGTGAATTAGATGGACCGATATCGTCTTGCCTACCAAGCAACGTTCTGTTTGTTGTTCCCGCTTCAGGCTGAGATGCGTGAATGCTGGCTAGAAATTGCAAGGTGATCTTGCTGATTAGAAACTTGCCGGTTCCAAACGTGTTGGCCCCCATTGGCCATGTGATCTTGTTCAGTTCCTCGGCGTCGTATCCGTTGTCCGATAGCAGTTCTTCTACGTCTTGACTGATTGAAATAACGGCATCGTGGGCTGAACCAAAGATAGGATTGTTGCTATCAGATTCGTTTACCAACTCGCCGACCTGCGGGAATGTTATTTCAACGAAGTCGGGCATTATTGCTCACCTAGAATGCTGGGTCTCGGGCCAAGTTTCCAACTCTTGTCTAGTTCGCCGGGGATAGGATTGCCGTCGTTTGTAAAGACCGATCTGTCAATCTTGCCGGGTGCAGCGTTGTCCGCAAGCATTTCTATTCGGTGATCAACAGGCAATTGCAACTCCCCATCTGCGGGCCACCACGCTCGAAACTCAACGTTGCCGTAACCGGGTATGTATGCTCTTGTGTTGTAGAAACCTGATACACCGGGTACGTCAAGCAATCTAATAACCCTTCTGTAAACCGCAATGTAGGTGTTGTTGTTGTTGGCGTCTACCGGCCCTCTGCTTACGTCAAAGGATTCGGACAACGTAATTGCGTTTGCTGGTTTGGACAAGTGCAATCTCTTGGGCGGCTCTCCCAGTCGAGTCAGTTGGTATTCCGATTCAATGGTGACAATCGGTTTGCCAACTTGGTAAGGAATATCCTGTCCCTTTCTTGATTGCGCCGACATGACCACGATGTTTGTGTTGGACGTAATACGTTCGGTGCCAAGAACGTGTAGATATGGCTTTGTGGAATGTCCGGTGACTTCGATTTCGGCATGCGAAAGTTCGCCCTCTCCAACAGCAGGCGGTGTTTCGTCTGTCGTTTCTTCTATGTCCTCAAACGTCGTCTGCGTCTCTTCACCGTCCCATTCGCTTGCACTTCGCCACGAAGATGTTGGAAGAGTGCTGTCTGTCCAGTTTGCGTTGTCCGTGATGTTCCAAGGAACAAACAGTTGTTTCTTCACTGACTGAATCAGATTCGCGCCATACACGTTTGGTCTTGTGGACAGTGCGAGTTCGCTGTCTGCATCAAAGAACGGTTTGAGCAAGCCAAAGCCCGGGCCTGTTGCCAACGGGTCGTTGTCTTGCCCTGTGATTGACGTAGTGTCCAACCCCGTGGCAACGATTCTAAGGCTTATTTTCTTTCTGGAGAAGATGTCATGCTCAGTTACCTGAACCGATTGAATCTGATCCACCGCACTGGTTGAGCCGGGTTGGGGCACCGTGGAACCGCCAAACTTGATTCTTGAAGCGGCAATTCGGATCAAAGAGTTCAGAAGTTCGGCTGGGCTGGACTTCGGGTCGCCTTCCAATTCGCCGTCAAACACCTTGGTTCCCAAGAAGTTCTGACCCGACAATCCCTTGCTGTAGGAAAACCTGCCCGAGCCTGTCTTGGCAGGATACGGCAATGGTCTGGAATGCTCTTTCAACGTCACGCGGTAAATCAACTGGTTGCCAGATCGGTCTGTAGACCAATTCATTGATTGCAATCTAAAGTTGGCCGGGACATTTGGCATTACCAACGACCGATATCTGTCCGGGTTTGTGCCCTTACTTGTGTTGCCGGTGAAATCCTGCTTCCCCTGCATGTAGTGACGGACCTTCAAGTCACCTTCCACAACCATTGTGGTCAAACCGTTCTCGTCAATGTCGAATGATTGCGTCCACGAATGGTGAAGCACTTGCCAATCCGTGTCGTCATGTGGCGCTTCCAACTTGTTCCACGAAATTGTAAACGCCACGATTGCAGTCGCCGTGCCAAACACTTCAGTGATCTCGAATCGGCACGTTGGAATACCGTAATCGTCTTCGTCAGCGCCGTAATAGATGATTTGCATATCATCGTTCTGGGTATTGGTAGTTGTTTCGGTTGCAGTGTCTATTCCAGCAACTGAGTTGTACGAGTTGACGCCGGCAGTCATTTCGTTGGTGCCTGTTGAACCGCTGTAATTCAAATACACCCGAAGCGAAGACGGAGCGCCCGTGGCCAAGTGTTGGGCAAGTTTACGTCTTGCGGTCAGCAAAGCCGTACGATAATTGGCTTCTGTGGTTTGCGATATCATCGCTGTTCCGCTGATGGTATGGGTGACCGATTCAATGCTGATGCCATCGGCCCCGTACACAGGTTCGGAACTCATGCTGTTGACGTTTACATGGCTCCAACGGTCGGTGACCGTTTCGCCTTCTGTGCCAAAGCCGTTGTATGTGATTGCCCACTTAGCCATTTGCTGTCCTCATTCTCATGAACCAAAGCGGGTTCTGCCTTGTCGTTTCTGTTTCTTCTCTGCCGGAGCCTTCGGCGCTGGCTTGGGCCTTTGCGAATTGGCAAACCCAACTGGGTTGATTTGCGCTCCGGTTGCCAAAGCGCCAGCCGACTGAGTTTGATATGTCCACAGGTTGTTTGTAAGCGTAGCAAGATGTGCCATCAACATAGAATTGCTATCCATAGCCGCTCTGTGGGCTGCGTCGTCCTTAGCAATTGCATTGGATTCTTCCTGCGCTTCGGCTGCTCTGGTCGTTGCAGTAAGCAAACCTAGACCTATTCCTACCAAGCGCCCAAACCCGGGTGAAACTTGCTGAAGCACCGTGCCCGCAGCGTCAATTGCCGGAGCAAACTTCTTGCTGTTGATGAAATTAGTCATCTTTTCGATTGCCTTGGCAAAGTGACCCAGCAAACCGGTCACTGTCTCAAGCGAAGCCCACAGCATTTCCATCGTTCTTGCTTTCAACGCGGTAAACATGTTTTTGAGAGGTGCAATGTTGTCTGCTACAGCGTCTTTCATTTGAGCAATTTTCAGAAGAGTAGGCCCGACGACTCGTCCAAGTTGCAAGTCTCTTCTGAACTCACCCAATCGTTCTATTACGCCAGCTAATGCAGCGCTGCCATTCAATCTAGAAAGTCGTTCGGTTGTAATTGCTAGTTCTGTGTTCCACTTTTTGATTGTTGTGACAGTTGCATAAACTACAGCACCAATTACTGTCAGACTTGCCGCAAGAACCACAAACAACTTCTTGGCAATTGCAATTATGTTTACATTTCTTCCCCCGCCGTTTTGCATGTCCGCCAGTCCCTCGGTGTCTTCTATATCTGGCGGTCCAAGACCGTCAGCAATTCGGACAAGCAAATCGGCAATCCTGTCAAATTGAGCAAGAACGGTGTCCTCGATGTTCTCTAGCAACTGTTCAACGTGTTCCGTTCCAAGTATTCCGCCCTGTCCTGCACCAGACGAGGTTGCAGCAGGACTAGAAGGAGTGCCATCAGACTTTAGAACAACATCGACTTGTCCAAGATTCTCAGCCATTATGCGATCTCATATCCAAATTGATAGGTGTCAGACAGGTAGCACCAACCGGGGTATTCGTCTGATTCAAACAGACGACTACCCCGGGCGTATGTGATTGGCAGAACGGCCATGTGGTCAGTGCCATCGTTGGTGATTGAAATAATGTGGTTCAACAACTGCGACCGAACTTTGCTCATGAGGGCCAGTATGCCATACGTGAGATTGGCGTATCGTTCGGTAGACTGACGACCCTGATCCAAGTATGACCTGCTCCAAGCGACAACCTCGAAATCTTCTTCCAGCAGGAAATACCCTGCTTCAGAAGTGATCGATTGTGGCACACCGGGAATCACTTGAACGAACTGGTCGTCCTCTTGCGTAAATTGTGGCTGAGGCGAAATGTAAATGAAATCGTCATCAACAAAGTCAGACGCACTGCCTGCCGCCTTGATGCGAGCAAGAATGCCTTGGTACATGAGGTCTGGAGTGGTTGCTGCCATTACGCAATCAGACTGTCAGCGATGGTCTCGCCTCCAGCACTGTTCTCTGGAAGTTGCTTACCTCTTGCGTACATGTCGAAGAACTTGTCAAAGTTCTCCTGCATTGTTCCCGTGCTTGACTTTGCTACTGCCATGACGAACTCGTCATCTCGAACGAAGTTTGTTGCTCCCCGCATGATTGCGACGTATGGCCCGTTGGCGATCTGGGTCGCCTTGCCGACGGCTACTTGGTCGATGTAGGCGTTCTTGGTGTTCGTAATCGCCGTAGTCAATTCAATGTTCAACGTGTACGGAGTGTTGGTAGACAACGCTTTGGGAGTCATGAAGAAAGCAGTAGAAGAGTTCCATTGACTAGCGGCTGCCGCTCCCAAGTTTGCAGTCGTTTCTGCTGGAAGCGAGTTAGCAGTGATAACTGTTCCGCCCGAGTCCTTGATCGATACCTTCATGGCCCCAGCACTGATTCCGGTGTCAAGGTAATACTTGAACGTGATGAAGTACACCTGATCGGGGAGCAACTTGCCTGTTGTGCCGCCTGCCGTGTCGAGGTTTTGGGTCAATTTGGTCAACGTGCTGGCACCGTCACCAGTAATCTTGAGGTTGTTTGTCCCCTGAAACACCTTAGCCGCTGTTGAGTTCTTGGTAACTTGAGTGCCAGCAGATCCGACTGCAATCGCCCAATTGTCTGGCGTGTTGGTCGTAAAGTTCTCAAACGAGGAATTGGTAAGGATGTTCTTGTTTGTTTGAGACGAAGCGTTGATTGCTGGGTCGGTTGTCACAATTCGACCTGAGAAGCCAGAACCACCGGGCCAAGCAACGTCCGTGATGTTGGTAATTGGAGCCTCGCCAGTCACGGAAAATACTTCCTGTCCTGCCGAACCGCTTGTTTGCGCGTCCTTGATGCACTT
>Ga0070747_1000200_pt1 | contig 30149 bp, 22 predicted proteins | sample VirMetDEL_Mar_31_FD_77321 | JGI IMG/M metagenome (GOLD analysis project Ga0070747, IMG submission 77321) | Aqueous microbial communities from the Delaware River and Bay under freshwater to marine salinity gradient to study organic matter... | ecosystem: Environmental > Aquatic > Marine > Coastal... | reverse complement strand
GTGGCAATTCAAACAAGCAGACGTGGCAATTGGCAACGGTAAGGGTACATGCAGTACAACCATACAGTATAACCATACAGGACCAAAGATGTACGACGGTACACGACACGACAGTTCACATAAGCAACATGCAAAACACACAAAAAAACAGAAAAAAATGAATGTCCGTTACGGTTTTACAAGCCAAATAGGTAATATATCTACTGTTAAATCCAAAGTGCAAGGTGATTATCGCGTGGATAACACTTCTTAGACCCTTCAAAATTCCTAAATGTCATACCAATTTCATCAAAGTCTGACCCAGTTCGTTCGATATCACACAACGAAACGTCTCCGAATTTAGAAAATTCAAATATATCGCGTCCAAAATGTGCTAATCCACGTCGCTTATTATGAGGAAATGCCCTCATACAACACAATAAGAACACTTTCATCCATCCATACTGCGCGGCTTCCCGGATAAATTTTGTAGAGTTTACACTACTGGTTTTTAGATCGATGTCTAGATAGTCTTCATTCCACACGTAACCATCTAGACCATACGTACCATCCACACTCTTTCCAACGAGTACAGGTCTATAGTATTCACTTCGTACGCGATTCAATAGATTATCAGCCATATCGTATTGAGAACTACCAATTTCACAATCCTCGAGTAACGCAACACACTCGGTATGGTACATCCGTTTAACCCTATTAGTGCGGTCTGCCCATTCGTTTTGATCGTCTGCTCCTTTCAATACCATATAACGAATAGTGAATGGTTTTCCTTCTAGGAATTCAAAATGATATCCCTCATCGCTCATGTCTTCAAAGAACTTATCACAGTCTACAATAGCCTGCAACTGATGAGAGTATTGATTGTACGTCAGCGTAACATATTTGATTGCTTGGTCTGACATGGTAAACGTGAAGGGACGAGATAGAATCTAAGGGGGGTCAAGATAGATATGCGATTTTGGGTTTTATGATTTATGACGTCTTGGAGATTCGATTTTGATATTTTATTTGTAAATGTCTTTCTAACCCGGGTGGGAACGAGAATATAATATACATAAACAACAGTAAAATATACAATTGGCAACAAAGTGCGAGTTTACATGTAATCTTCTCCAAAAAATGACGTTGGGTTCGAAGATCGAGATGGAAATGGCGAGAATGTTATGAATTTATAAATTGAATCTGTCACAAAATTCCCTAAATTGATACCCCTGCATTTATTACTATCAATTGCCAACGATTTGCCGTGTTCGCTTTCGAATTCATATTGCCCGTACTTGTTTTTGGCGTCTTCTTCGAAAACATCAGCAACATCGAAATCTAGACCAGCTCCGAGATCACAATACGTCCGCGGTGTCAACAAAGAAGTCAATGGAAAAAGCGGACTTTCCAATGGGTCGAACCAGTAACTGTCTGCACTTGTATCGATCGTCAGTTCGTTAGTTGGTGTGCCTCCTACCTTTTCTTCTTCTTCGTGGCAAAACATATCAACAATCCCGACCGAGTCAACTTCATCTTCATTACCGAAAACAGTGTTACCAAGCACACCCCCTTCTGGTACAATCCCATTTAGGATATCACGCGCATGTTGAAGAGATTTGGTGACCATAGTATGAAACAGGGTAAACAGATGAGAGGTGTGGGGGGTGCAAAGAAGAAAGAATGTTTGACAGAAACGAATTTCAATGAAATCAAAAGTTTGATTCAATACGTCAACAATGTGCTGATGCCACGGATAACAAAATTGGAGTCACAGGTGACGGTACTTACAAAAGCAGTTGAGATAAGCGGCGTGTCGGTTGGAGCGAAAAGGAAACGGCTTTTTAGTCTAGATATACCTGGTGGTAGTGATTCGGACGATAGTGAGGACGAGAAACCGTTTTATTAGCACGCATTTATATCCTAATTATATATCATATTTAGATACGATCTACAAAGGTCGGTCATAGATTTAAAAACCGTTGAATAATTTCTAACGTAAAACGAGTATCGGATCGTCCGGTAAAAATATAACAAAACCCTAATTTTATACGATTGGCTTTCATTGTGTTTAGGGTGTTAATTACCATTGTAAAAAGTGTCACGTAATCACGAAACGACAAACAAAGGCATAAACCAATCATAAATCAAACACATGCATCTCATAAATCATTATTTCCATTCACCCGCCACCTATTTATCCCCCCTTCACTCAACCATGAGCCAATCCACCGCACAACCTGTGCGTGATCAAGCCAATACGGAAGGCATTTACGAAGATGTACCACGACAATTGTCGCGTTTGTCAATAAAAACTCGTACTTCGACTTGGCAATCCAAAAACCAGACCGCTGCATTCAATGTCTGGTTACAACGGGGTTCCCCGGAAGGGTCTACTCCCGCCGTCAAGGTTGATGGTGCAACACTAGGCATGGTGGGTAAATCACAGGAGAAACGACGTGGTCTTGATGTGTACCAGTACAACGCCGGATCTGAAGTCGTCGCTGCCGTTAAACTGGCCATTGGTGTCGATGCAGTTACGCAACCGAAACTCCGAGAGTTATTGGTCGGGGCGCTCAAACAACTCGTTGATATGAACGATCCAATCGCAAAGAGCCGGTGGTTCGAGAAGACATTCAGCGAAACTCTAACCGATGGGACCAAGGTATTCCGTGGTACATCTGCATTGACAACCCCAACCGAGTTCATTGATATGTCGCTACAAGAAGATGCAGTGTGGGATTCTCCTTCGGCTACATTTGCGCCGTTCCTTTATGGACCAGAGGACGACGATACCAAATGGTACATCAAGACCAAGGTCAAGGAAGACGCGCAAGTATACCTGTACACCAACAAAAAGGGGTTTACCGAATTCCCCAGGACATCCGAGGACGGGCAGGTTGTCTACCCAAAAGGAGGTGTCCCGGTCAAGAACACCAACATGCTCAAGACACTACTTTCTTCCAAGTTGTACCGTGAAAAGGTTTGGCGCGCAAAATGTATTTTGAAATTGACTGGTATCAGTTTGAAATGCGCGTCTAGTGGTACCAATTCTGACGGGACTGTGGTATATTCCGTGTACCCGGTATTTTCATTCACGGTGCCGACCGCAGTGGTTCTTGTCGAACACGACTCGTCTTGCGACGACGATGGTGGACTCACCGACAAACAACGCGAAATTGCGACTCGTGCAGTTCTATTTGAAGGAATGGTTTCGCCCAAACGCAAACGCAAGACTCGCGAGACGGCAACGGCGCCAATGTTCAACCCACCAGGTGGCAAGAAACCCAAGTCTACCGAATCTGACGAAGACGAATTCGATTCTGAGTGTGAGGAAGCATAGAATATTTAATGCATATGTAGATGTTTGTTTGTAGTTTATCTTTACTAGCGAAGGCCACTGACGATATGTCATGTCTGTATATTACTGCTTTTTATATAGGTGTGGGGTCGATACTGGCACTTCGAGATTTACTCGCGTTAAAAAATGCATCTACCACTATTCAAAGTATTGTTGCTACTCATTTGTTCACGGACGAAGGTATTGAGGAAGAAATGAACAACGAACCGGTTGGGTCTGTAGCGTATGTCGTTTGTAATATGAAGCGACTTATGCTACTCGAACAAGTGATTGCAGAGGTGAAAGAGCTGTGGCACAAAGATGAAACAAAGATAGATTCGACGAGGTGTCAGCGGTGTAAGACACTGTACTTTTATGAAGAGAGTACGTCGTCGAATACTTGCAAACAATGTGGCCTGTCTGTGTTTGTAATTGAGAACAACCTCGTGTCGTTCCATGCGCGAAGCAGATATAACCGGAATGCCCGTCATGTGTACGCAAAACACGAACACTTTTTCCAGACCCTTTTGGACATGACGTGTACAGGTAAACGCAAGGTTTCATTGGAAATAGTACAGTATTGTAAAGCTATGCTGGGCAGGGGTAAACATATCACATTCCAAATGGTATTTAAGACGTTACAAATAGCAGGGTATACAGCGTTTTACAATATCAAATATGAAATAGCGGCAAGGCTACGTGGCGAACCAGAAATCGTCTTGTCTATGAGAGAAACCGAAATGCTTCGTGGTCATTACCGTAGATACGATGCATGTTTTCATGATTTTCAAGTCGCTAATCGAATTGGAAACCGGTCTCAAAGTGGAAGACTACGTCTTTATTGGCCCGTTCGCTTCATCATGGTTGAAATGTTTCGACTGATTGGCCGTGGTGATCTTGTGCATTGTGTCAAAGAAATCTCTGGGCCTAAACGGTTAGCCAACTACAAGTTTTACTGGACACAGTTACGTCGATTCGTCAATCATAGGAAGCCAATCAGTCGCGATGCGTATACACCAGTGCTGGTTCCACTCGGACGCAAGACCCAACGACTTACTTACTCACAGTATCGTCAACAGGAGCAACAACAGAAGCGTCAGCGGGTGTGCTCTTCTTCTTCATCTTCTTCTTGCCTTTCTTCTTCTTAGGACACGGATACATACTACTCGCCATCTTGATCATTTTAAGATGGTCTTCGATATCGGCTACAAGAAGTTCTGGGTGTGTATCATCGAACGATCGGAGCGACTTTTTAAGATGCTCGACCACACTCCTAACAAACACGCGTGAAGATTTTTGGTCCATTTTGAATTTGTTTATTGTGTTGAACTATAAGTAAATTATATATATATATTCTCTTTATATTTGCTTTACAGTTGCATCAGATAAAAAATTGTTTCTCTATGCTGCATTCTGAGTTACTCTCGACAATCCCGTTGTGCGTCGTTCAGGAAACGAAGGTCGATCTGGGTACATGCTTGCAAACCCGGCACGGTATCCACCTGCCCCAGCCCCAGCTCCTTGATCCTCACGTGCAGTTCCTGCAAGTCTGTTTCCAGTCCAGTTGAATTTCTCCATTGGAATGGGAAGAGATCTGAGTCTGGCTTGGTTGACCTCCTGGTATCCACCGTGCATACCTCCCCCTTGTCGACCGCTGCCCCCAGAACCAATTCCTCTAGCATTATTAGTGATATCGATGGCAGGCATCTCCCTTGTAGCAAGTCCCTGCTTTGTTTCGGAGCGAGGCAAGGGGAACCAATGGTTTTGTTTGATATGCTGTGTCCACCCGTCTTGTGTTCCTGTAGGTACGTCTTCTCCCATTGCTCCTGGTCCTTCTTGTCTGCCATTAAACATCCATCCCTTTTTGGATCCAATACGGTTCCATTCAATTGCAGATTGTTCAGTGACTGATTTTTTCGGTAGTAGTTGTTCTCGTGTGGATGCTGTTTTACCGGTTGCTCCAATAGTGGCGTGTGCTCCGTCGTACACGTAAAAGTCTGGTACTGAATGCCGCGCAAGTCGCACAGATTCAGGAACTGCTTTACCACTGGTGAAAGCGCCAACCTTTGGGTCCTCGATAAACGGCTTAGTGACGCCATACTGATTGGTAGTCGCATATAGGCTTCCCATGGAAAACTGCGCCATCGCCCTGTCGCCTGGTACTGGGATGCTTTCCATCTCTTTTTCCTCTTCCCTCGTGTCGTTTTTGATGTCATTTGGAGCGATGGTATTGTCATCGACCGCAATACCATGTGCGTTGAAAACCATTTTAGTCTTCGATTTCTCCGTTATCTGCGTCTACGTGGGTACCTCCACCTACACCTAGACCTTCGCCGCTATTACGTGGGATATTTGACCGCTCTGGTACAAGTGAATGTGTACCGATCTGGATAGGTTGATAGAAACGATTTGACTGCACTACCTCCCGGTCGAGTGTATTAAATGGTGCTGAATTGGCCGGGAGGCCTGGTGTACCGTCGTAAGTAAAAGTAGACGAAAGGGGTGGACCCGGCATTGTGTTTTACGATAGTATCAGATTTAACGCTAACATCCAAAGAACTTATTACCCGCTAACTCTGGGCCTAATGCCAGCTTTTTACGCACTTCGCGTATTTCGGTCATAAACGAATCTGCTGGTTGCCTATAGTCTCTACCGCGCATCAATACAAACTCAATGTTCTGTGCAACCTCGAAATGTTTAGTTTCATATTCAAAATGCATCCTGTACATGTACCCCATATTTAAACTAGAAAACAATGCATTCAGAAATACCCCTGTCGCATTGATACATAAACGAGCAAATAACAGATCTTCACTCGCACCACATCCAACCGAATCGTTCACAACGAGAATAACTGCCGACCAAAACAGAACGACCAATGTAAATAAACGGTACCTCCGTTTCAATGTGAAACCAGATGCTCGGTGCGAACGGCCGTTTTCCTGGGCATCAACCAACCAATCACGTAGACGCGCTTCGATTTCGTCTGACCACGGTTCTTCGACACTAACCTGAATTTCTTCAAGGTCTTCCAACTCCTGTTGTGACATCCTGTTGCGTGCGTCTGGGAACCGATGGACGACACCCCGGTTGAGCTCGTCGTAGTTGATTGCATCGTGTACACTGGACATATCGGTATCCTTTATGTTTGAATCAGATAAAAAATATATACGGTGACCTCGTATTAAATCTGATGTATTATTAAATACAGTTAATAATACACAGTAGCAACAGTAGTAATAGTAGACGACACATATTATAAGATGTCGACACAAAAGATCACTTGTGCGTACCATTACCATACCCTGGAGGTTGGGGGGACGACAACCACGGGCAGTTTCAAACTAGTGCCTATCCAAACAACCGGGTCAGTGGAAATTGCAACTGGTACATCGAGGGCAGGCCCACTCGTTATCGGGGATGCCGCACAAACGGGTTGCACGTGCGCGATCACGTCTGGCGCCATCACTCTGAACGCAGTAGGGGGCACGACGGGCGCAATCTCGGCAACCGGTGCAACAACTGCAACTGTGACTGCCGGGACAATTCTGACGTTGACGGGTGCCAGTTCCAACCTCACGTCGTCGACTGGTGCTACGAGCTTGACCTCACAGACCGGTACGACAATTACGGCGGGCGGTACGTCATCTTTTGCCGTGACCAGTGGAAACTTGACAGTGAATTCGCCTACCGGAGATACGCTTCTTGGGGGAGCTACGGCCGGAGCAGGCAACACAAAGATCCACGAAAGCAGTACAACCGGCACCTGTAGTATCGGCACGAATATGACAACGGGTCTGATTAACCTGGGGACAGGTGTTTCGCGTACGGGGTTGTTGAGTATTGGTAATGCTGCAGGCGATACAGATATTGACGGGAAAGATACGACAATCACATCGGCAGCGACAACGACATTGGCGTCGACGGGCGGCACGACGATCACGGCTGGAGGTGCATCATCATTCACCACGACTGCTGGAAGCGTGACAGTGGGAGCGCCGACTACTTCAATTACGTTTCTCGGGGGAATTGCGACTGGCGCAGGTAATACATTGATCCATAATGAAGGTACGACGGGTAATGTCAACATTGGTCGGCAGTTGACAACGGGTGAGATTAATATCGCGGTTTGGACAAATAATACTGGGCTCGTGCAGATCGGACAGACGAATGCAAATACAAATATGGGCGGGAACGCATACGCCGTAACTGTAAATAGTTACACGCTCACTCCGTCGGGGTCGACCAATATCGCGTCTTCAAACGTACACACGGGTGCGATTGCGATCGGTCATAAAGATGCAACGTCAAGCGTCTGTACCGTAAAGGGAGTAAATATGATGCCAGTTAAAGCAAGTTTCACACCTACGCTCGGGGACGGGACAAACGCGTTCACCACGACAACTCTAACGGGACAGTACGTGCTTTGGGGACAGATGGTAGCGGTTACAATGAAAGCGATATGGACCGGCAAGGGAAGTGCGTCGGGTACGCTTCAACTGGGTAATCTACCATTTAATTTCCCGTCTGGTGCAAGTGCTAGTGTCCAGGGTTCATGTGATAAGAAAGCATGGGCAGGTGTAGCGGGTGGTAGTATGCTTTCTGTCAAGGGTGCAATTGGCGGGAGTTATGTTCTTTTCCAGGATGCGGGTTCATCGATAGCTGTTTCAGCAGTTTCAGCAACAGGCAATATCGAAGTATCGATTCAGTATTTACTTGACCCGTAGGTTGTTGTTGTTGTTATAGTTGGTACAGGCTACATAAACTACTCAAAATCAATTCTGTCTATGTTCGTTTAAGAAATCCACTAATGTACATTGACCCGGAAGTCAGGAAATTAAATCCCAAAACATCGCTTCGCGTGCCTGATGTAGTATCGTGTGCTTTCAGATCAACCCCGTTAACACCCGTCCCGCGTAGTGTAACGATATGACTGGCGCCAATTTGAGTCGTGAAGACCCCGGACGATTCAAACGTGTCGACCTGACTCGCCACGTAATCCGTGAACGGGAACCCAGTGATCCGAATCGCATTGACTGCAGAGATAGCAGTTTTTCCTGTCCAGCTGAATGTGACCGTATAATGATCCGTGTCTCCAGCCACGTTTGCCTCGTATGTACCCCTTACGGTGACACCGTCGAACTCGTTACCGGCGCTATCTTCAACAACGGGATCGAAAAGCTCAACTGCTTCTGGTCCACTGAGCCCGGCCAGTGTCTCGGCAGTCACTGATCCAGTGACTAATAAATTACCATTGATAGTCACGTCGCCTTTAATACTTGGCACAGATATTTCGTTCTGGAATTTAAGGTACCCCGGGCCCAAAAAACTAACAGGAAAAGGGGGATTGGCGAGCGTGTCCGCCAGGTCGCCATTGAGTGTAGATTCGCCCAAAGGAATATCGCGTTCGTCCGGATTGAACGGTTGGTTCAAATCACGACCGGCGGAACCGCCTACAATTACAAGTCCTTTTGAGTTATGGGATCCGATCACCGTCTCAACTAAAAGTGAATTCTTACCGACTACGATAGAATTGTTTGTAATAACCTTTGAATCTGCTTGTGACCCGACATGGACAGAATTGATCGTACGACTGCGTTTCGTACGACGCGTATTGTTGTTGGTTGTAAAAGAAGACATCTTAAATTAAAGTGTTATTGTGTTATATCCTATTTACAATACTATCAGAAACAACATCTATTGGTTCATGCCAGAAGTGATTTCTCCGTTGCCGCTATTGACCGTAATCACATTGAAATGTTCGTGGATAACGTCGATCTGTACACCACGTGCAGCAGCCGATTTCGCCTCTGATCCAGACGCACTATCCAGTTCGACTTGATGTTCACTCCACGTTTCTGGTTTGAAATAGACCCGAAGAGTAGGGTTGTTCAAGTTCTGGAAACTAATACATCCAGTGTTTTCAAGCCGAGACGCACTCAGACCCCAGTTGATCGTGTACACATTGAACGGACGTGCATTGATTTTGCCGGTATCGTATACATCAGCGGATGTAACCTTCCCAGTGCTGCTGCCCAACGATCCCCAGTCCTTGCCCGTGCCGTTGTACATGGCAGACTGGGTCAATGCAAGCTGTGTCTTGCCATCACTTTCATAGATCACGCGGCCCGCAGCAAGTACCTGGAAATAATGAACTGGGAGACAACGAGTATGGATGCGATGCGCGCCGAGCACCTTGGTAGTGACCGTCTTACCGTATGTCTTGGTATCAACTGAAGCAGCAGTCGTGCCATCTCCGCCCATATCGGAATGTTTGCGTACCATGAAATGAGTCGCAAAAGTCAAATGGTTGTCCCGCAATTGGAGGTCGACAAACCGCGAAGCATCGCCCACTATAATCCCGCTTGTGGAATTGGCCGGGTCCCTAAACGTACCACCCGAATTATTGGAGAGGATGTTCTGAGACGAGTTGGTAAATGCCATCAAGTTGGAAAAGGTTTCCTGGGTTGTATTGAACACAATCGATGTGAACCCGGTCCCAGCTGGGAATGTTTCGGCGCGCAGTGCACGGTAAGCGTCAGTGTCTTGGATAATGTAATCGCAGTTCAGCTCGACTTGGATTGAAACGGATTCGCCAAGGTTGTCGACATCTGGGAAAGCAAATGTAGTCGAACTATGGGCGTATCCGGCTTCTTTGTAGTACCCTGGAGTGCCTACAAAGTTGTTTGTGCCAAGGGTTACACTTGCCGGCGCGTCTAGTGGAGACGAAGTACCTTGAATATGACGTAATTGGCGGTCGCGGACAGCAGTTGCGATGGAATATTCGATCGGAACAGTGAATGCGTCTACGTCAGTTACAGCAGACCCGAGGTTAGCCGTCCCAAACTCCTTTGCCCCTGCGGCGGCACAGCCCGTAGTGTCGTTGACATTCTGCATTGTAATTGTTGTAGTTGTTCCGCTTTTTGTATTCGTTGATCCGAGAGTGGTCGATTGATCCCATGCAATCTGTCCGGCTGCTTCAACAACATTTACTCGTTGCAGTGTCCCGCCCTTGTTCGCTGCTGTTACAGCAATCAACGCCGGTACGTTGTTCAAGTCCCCGATGTTTCCGTAATAAAACAGTTCGGACGGTGCACGGAACTCAATGTCGATGTGCACTTCCTCGGAAAAATTCACGTCAATTGCGTTGCTAATGTGTTCGTTGAAAAACATGAATAAAGGAATAGCCATTTGGTAAGTGACATACGGAGCATAGAAAGTATCGTCGACATTCGCAGACATAATATCAACTGGCGTAGTGGACCGCATAACTGCTTCTTTCATTGTATCGTCCATCTGAGAGAAACGGGCCAAAAGGTATTCACCAGTTGCGCGGAAAATTTCGCGAGATTTAGAGGAAACAACGTAAGATTTGATCATGTTCAAACCCAACAACCGGTCAGCATATACACGGTCAAGACGGCCACGAGCCGTGTTATCAGCTGTGTTTGTGTTGAGCAAACCACCTGTGGTCAATGTTGTTTTGGCATAACCACGGTCACCAAACTTGAGGTATTGTGCATCAGTTGGTTCTGTACCGGGGAGATTAAATGCAACTTTGACAGTTGCGTCTACAAGTGAACCGATACGTGGCATATTAAAACGAGCCGTGCGTGTTCCGTTCCATCGGTCAAGGTTGTTACCCCAAGTGGCAGCTGGCGTGCGGATGCGCTGCTTGGTTTGGTTAACTACGGTGGGACGTGCTTTGTGCAACAGCGGGTTGTATACATCCAGGACATCCTGCATGGTGTTGAACAACGCCGAGTTGCGGTTGGCCTCGATAGAGAGATCCATGGTTGTAACGGATTATTTTAGTGGACAGAACGCGAACCAAAATACAAAGGCAACAGTGCATGTGTAGTTGTTTTAAGATAGCATCAGATATAACGACTACTTCGTCTTTTTCCTACACTCTACTTCGTTCACTTTCTCCTCTGGATCCGTACCCTTGCGCTTGTTGCCAAGCCCCCAACGACTGTCGAGTACTTTCTGGATATCTTCTTTTGCGTCGAATTTATGCATCAAACTACGCAAAATAACCGCTTGTTCCTCCCTCGGTTTCTGTGTAATACCCACTACCCCCGTCTGTATGCGCGCCTTCTGAAGCATGTCCAGTAGATTGTCCATCTCCATCACTCCCCTCGACATGTTGCTCTTTACTACGGAATTGGTCATTTTGGAACGCCTCTAACAGAGATTGAGATTTGGATTTTGGTGGTGGTGGCGGCGACGGTGGACGGAGAAGATACGAAACAATCAGAACAGCAACAGTGACAGAAAATACATTAATTATAATTATACGACCCAACATTTCTTTTTAAAACTGTATCAGATACAACAACTACTTTATCTGGCCAGTCCGGCCGCTCCATTGTCCACCTCTAGTTGGTGCCACTTCCTGTAAAGGAAACTGATCATTGACTACTCCAAATTCGTTTGCAATATTGTACGCGTTCCCGGACGCCAACTGTCGTAAATCAGTCACTGCAATCGGCACTTTACGGACAATAGGTGCAAAATGATCAACAGCCGGCCCGCCTCGTCCAGCAGACGAATTGTAGTTAGCCGCCAGTGCTTTTTTCTTCTGTTTCTTGTTTGGGGTGATCTCGTTCTGGCTTAGCTGGTACACTGCTGATCGCGTCCCCGACCGCGGGTTCATCTGCATCGCTTTCTCCACGTACGGCTGCAACTTCACCCCCGGTGGTTGAGCCGGACTTGTCGACAAGATCACTTCCTTGACCTGCGCTTTGGTCGACGCTCTTTTCTTCCTTGGACCTTTTATTACTTTCACTGCCGGAACTGCTTTCTTGCGTCGGGCTGGTTTTCCTTTTAACGTTGAGCTTTTCTTGGCCGCCATCTTGGACGTTTTCAATGGCTGGTTCGGTTTCAATTGGTTCGGGTACTTCTCCTTCTTCGAGAACAATAGAATCAACAACAGGAATGACAGGGATGATCGATCGTTTATATAAACTGTATGTATCTCCTACCGAGATTGGATGGCTGGTTGGGCCAGAGAAATTTAAAGGCATCGTCACACACTACAGTTTCCAATTTATAATTACATCAGATACTATTTGATCTATCTACCCGCACATATCATACAAAGAAGGACGAGACCCGGTTGTCGGTTTACCCGTAGCCTGTCCGATCTTGAGTCGTTTCTCTACTTCGTCGCGAGACAGGAAAAAACTTCTGTCGTTCTCCACGTTGTTCGCCAATGTAGCTTTCTTTTGTCGTTTACGTTCTTCTCGGAACAGTTTCCATTGCACTTTACCCAACTCGTACGTGGGCACAACTGGGGGCGCTTTATACTTGAAACAGTAGTCCTCGAATTCTGTAAGATGTGGCTGTGTTAAATCGATCCCTAGGCATGCATGTTCATCCTGACACACAGACTTGACAAACCACATACTTTCTAGTTTAGGTTTTGCCAAGTACCATGTCGAGATGCGTTCCACGTCCATCACGTTTCGAGGGAGAAACGTGATCACGAAGTCACTGTTCTGACGAGTAGCAGGATTCAACCCAGATGAACCCACTGCACTGTACCCTTGACTCAAACAGAGCACACTCAGTCCGTAATGACGGCCAAGTACAGGCAACTCAGTGAACAGTTTACTGTATCGGACCGCTTTTTCGTGTACGAAATCATCAAAGATGATCAATGTTCGATTGGGTTTCATATCTCTCTTGTGTTTACATTTATTGTTGTGTTCTTTCACCGCCTTTTGCCGTTCGATAATGCGAGACAAAGCGTCTTCGTCGAATCCTCCAAACTTTGCTTCCGGGCGAATCATTTCGAAATCTAGTTCACCCACCTCACCCGTGTGAAGATTCGCCGTTGCACTAAACAAGTATGCGAAATCAAATCTGTCTTTAATCGGTTCCATTAAACAAGTCACTGTATATGTTTTACCTGTTCGGCGCGAACCATACACAATTCCAAAAAAGTTGTCGGGCAAGTTGGTGAAATCTATGACATCTAATGTCTGCGATGCAGGGTGAGGATAACTAGGTAATTTACTCACACTCACACCGTCCATCAAATTTTCATCGTACGCATCGTGGACACTATCGTTATCAGACTCATGTTCGTCGTCCGACTCTGAGTCGCTCGGATGTTCTTTACGTTTAACCATCATTGCTATATATCTACATCAGATTTATTAACGATTAAACCTACGAAAAATGTTACTCCTTTTTTCTACCACGTCGTCCGGCCGCGTCCTCATTTTTGACGGCATAGGTCCCGAAGAAGACCCGTCTCGGCGGCGTATACCCTCATCTATATCACGCGGACCCAAGCCTACAGCGTTCGACCCAAATCCTTGTACACTCGTTGCTTCGTCAGACGTGCGCACACCAAACTGGGTACGTTTGCTCGGACGGAAAAGACCTCCACCCTCATGTGCACCCGCAGTGGCTCCTTGTTGTTCCGTCTGTTTATCTGGATCGTCTGGATCCTCTCCGGGACGAGCAGGTTTCGGTACCGGGGTACCGCCGCCTCCCTGGTCAGGCAGGGCAATGATCGCGACATTGGCATCTGCCATCTTATCCTGTTCTTCATTGTCGCGACTATGGAAAAAATCAGACAGATGTTTCTCAATTGGCTCCTGTGCAACCGCACTATCACCTACACGACTCGATCGGTCTGCGCTCTTGCTCTGGTACCGTTCCAGTTCCCCAATAAGTTCGTTCAGCTCCATGAACTCAAACGTAACACCGGCGGGAGCGTTAAGCTCGAATACAGGTTGTGTCCTCTGCATGTTCACATCAGTGACAAATGCGTACAACATAGGACCATAGACCGTCATCACGAACGAGTTCCAGTTGAATTGTTGCTGTACATCGGAAAAACCAAACGGTTGCTGGGTGTACGACTTGAAATACTTTTCCGGGTCGAGAGCGAGACGTGCGTAGTTTTTCTCGCCAAGGTAACGATCACACGCCTGGGGATGAATAGGTGCATATAGCTTGAAGGGTAATGCAGCTGTCAATCGATCTGCTTCTGCTTTCTCAATTGCGGCACCAATGTCACGCGAACCAGCACCGACGTCTGCCACCTCGACGTTCTGGAACTTGTCGTTGGGTCCAGGGGCCGCGTCCCCGCTATGGATGAACTCCTTCGAGTCCGGTTTCTTTGGATCCCAGTCTGGGTTTCGGCGCGTAACAATGCGTACATTCGGCACTTGTTTACCCCCGCGTTCAGAGAATCGGGGGTCTGGGATATTCGATACCTTGCTGGGGATCCCACCCAATACATTTTTCCCGACCTCCTCCAAAGTCTGCGTCCGGTCTACCAATGCAACCACTTTTCCGTCTACAATCCTGTACTCGCGCTTAACCCCTCCGCCTTGTGCAGATGGGGACATATTTTTTCCTGGTACAGGCGAGGTTGGAATGGGCGTCCCCGCAATCGCCCTGCTGACAACGTCAACGTCCTTGGAATTAACAAATTCAAACTGTTGAATGCGCGGAGTCAAACCCGCACTTAGACCATCCTCGTCTAGTGTATAGTCCATGCCGTCGAAGTCCACATGATCTGTGTCGCCGTCAGGATTGCCCGTGACCAACCAATTGATTCGTGCCTCGGACATATCATTGTACCCCATCGCGGCTGCAAAGGTGAATAAATCTTGCCAGTATACGCCACCATTCATGTTCTCCATTTTCTCCCGCATCGTCCAGTACATAAAGTTGTAAAAGTGTTTTTCATCTGGAGAAATATCAGCCTGGACAGAAGTAGCAAGTTGAACGTCGCCAACACTGGAAGTAATGATACGCGAAGGCATACGTTCCATATCGTGTACACCTTGATTGGTTCGAACCGTGGTGTATTCGCGCCACCATGGTTCCATCTCTGCCCGTTTTTCGCTCGCTTCCGCAATGGTCATCATCCCAATCTTCTTTGACAACTTTGTCTGAATAGTTGCCACCTCTGAAATTGAATGACTCGGAGCAAAAATAGGAAACGCTCCTTCCGATCCCTCGTTTGCACGCTTGCGCACCAGGTCACGGGCAGCCGTCTCGGCCTTCTCTCTGTCAGATGGCGGTGCCATTCTCTGTATATTGAGCCCCTTTGCGAATTCAAGTTTTGCCGCATACGCAAGCTTAATTGATTCTTTTCGCAGATTCTCTGCATGCACATCATCGTCGACAAGCGTACCGTCTGCTTTCGTTTTGCGAAGTCCAGGTAATTCACGAACGATGTCGAGCATGTCACGAATTAACTGCTCGGTTGGGGTGGTGGCGTCTGTGTCTTTTTCTGCAGACATACCAGCATCACCCTTTTCTTTCCTACCAAGCTGTTTAAATGCAAGTCGAGCCGCACGTGTCTCTTCTATATCCTGGATCCGTGCCGCCTTTTCGTCTGCTTTCTTTTTCAAAGCGATCTCCTTCTGGATTTTCTTTGACATATCTTCCATTACTTTGTCTTCTTGCACACGTTTTTCTCGGTCTACAATCACTGCCTCGCTTGCATTTGCACTCGAAGCTACATGACTTTGTCCACTTATTTCCATAGGAGAAGGGAGACCACTCGCATCCACTGACATCAACTTGTTGCCGTGACCATCTGTATCCTGGAACTCTGTACCAGGTGCATGTTCTTGTTCTTGAACCGCGTCTACCTCTATCTTCTTATCTGCGGATTTTGCCACTGCGGGGTCAACTGCTGCACTTGTCTCTGCATCTGCAGATGCAATGTCTGTCTGGACAGGAAGTTCTGTTGCCGCTCCGCCCGATAATTGGTCTGCTTTTTGTCGTTCAGTCAACACTGGCTTAATTGGACTCTCGACTTGAGGGAGATCATTGGCATCAATATCACCGTTCATGTACGCCTCCAATTGTTCTGGTGTCATTGCGTCCACATCAACTGTACTCGAAGCAGTTGCATTCTGTGCCAAGAACAAATCCGTTGCCGCTTCAAGCGCCAATTGTTGTTGGCGTTCCTTGGACTGCACGTCCACGATATTTTCACTGGTCACAGTCTCGGCAAGTGCTTTGCTGCCACTTGTCTCGAGCACACGTTCTGATTCCTCTTGCGCCAATTCTTTCGACTGTTCCTTTTCTTCTGTGTGTTTCTCTTTAATCGCATCAACTGGATGCGGCACGTCTGGTTGTTCTTGTTGCTTTTGCTCTTCCTGTACCTGGCCAGGGTTACTTTGATCATCAACTGGCGCATCAGGTGGAGGCACCAACGCAGACTCTTGTGTCATTTCACCTCTCAAAGCTGCTTGTCGGGCCGTGTCTGTTACTACAGTAGCCGCAGCGATAGGCAAAGATTCAACATTAGGATCAACATCCGGTACAACTGGCGTAACCGTCTCCCCTTGTTTCGTGTCTTGTTTCTTTTTCTTTCCGCCATCTGTGTCGTCTTTGCTGGTCTCCATTTCTTCTTTAGATCGTTTACCTGCGCCTTTTCTGGATAACATGTCGACATCCCCCCCTTCCTCTGCGTCGACAAACTCAATTTCTTTCGTGTCCTGTTTCTTTTTCTTCCCGCCATCCGTGTCGTCTTTGCTAATCGACACGCTCACTTCTTCTTTCGGTCGTTTATCTGCGCCTCTTCTGGGTGACGGTGGCGCGTCAGATGGTCCTTCACCTCGCATTTCATCATCATCGTCGTCGTCATCGTCTTCCAGCGGGTCAATCTCGTCCGTCATGACTTCAGTGAACGAACGCGTGCTCTTCATACGAGTTTCGACATCAAAACGAGCAGGGTTGGCCATTGCGTGTTTGTTCTGTAAGATACGCGGACGACCTTCAAGTTTATCCATTTCTTCCCGGACATCGGTGACACTCTTTGCACCTTTCAGTATGCTAACCTTCTTGTCTACAATAGTTGCGCTCGTGTACCCACCACGTGTACCTTTTTGCTTGACTGCAACATATACCAACCGTTTCCCTCGAAACACAAAATAAGATGCAGGCGGAATAGAAGCACCCTTTGGCCCCCCGACAAGTTTAGACAAGTTTACATTTTGTTTTACGATTTTTTTAAAAGAGGGCGCAGACTCGCCCGCCGGCTTAGACATGTTTGCTTTTTGTTTCTCCATCTTTTATATCTGATATGTATGTATAGAGACTTATAAATACATCAGACATAATGACTTCCCGCTATGTGCAACCGGACGATATTTATAAGCGATATGAGACACATCATAAAAAGTTAATGACATTATATGTCACGCGACAGAACCAACAGTTTGTTGTGGCAAACGACATTACCCTTTGTGATCTAGAATTGATTCGTAGTTCAGTCGAACTCGTAGGCGAGCCGGGGGTATCTATTGGCAATTCAGGTGTAGCGGCCGGAACAAGTCAGATCGGATTCGGGTACACACAAGGGCTGGCGGCATCATACGGCGGCACGATCAATTCACTGTATGCTGTCAACAAAGGAGTTGTTGCAAATGCAGTGCAACACAGGACAAGTATCAATCATGGATGGATGAACATTGAAATCCAAGGCATGTCACAGGCACGTAACTTTATGCGGGACGACAGGCAACTGGATAATGAACTTTCTCTTGTTGTGCCAACCGATAGTGGCATCCTGTCGCTTCGAGCTGCGCAACAGAGCGGACCACCTCACCCAATTATACTGGAAAATATTAAACTAGAACAGAATATCAAGATTGCGTGTCAGTTTGCCGGGTCTGGTTCTAAACAAAGTCGCACTGCGCGATTCGTGGAAGACTTTGCCGATACAGATCCAACAACGTATCGCTCTGCGGACGGGACTGTCAAGTACTACGATGACTCGGGAGGAGGGGCAGACACGGCCTGTCAGATTCCATCGAACTTGGTTAACTGTATGATTTTACAATTTCAAATGACCCCTAGGAGTACAGTCTAGTGTGTTTACATATAGTCGCTACCCCTGTAAGTATGATCAGCTTTGTCTATTTTTCTTCGTTTGACACTCTTATTGTGTGTGAGCCCGTCCATGATTTCTTGTTCCCTCGAGCTGTAAAACACACCCTCGCCCATGACCACGTCGTCTCGCGGGACCATCGACCACGGTTTATGCCAGTGTTTAGATTTGCCGTACCCGATTATGTGAGCCGTACCGTCCTGTAACATTTTCGCCAATTCCCGATCGACCTTCTTGTCATCTGGTTCATCAGACGGATCAATTGTGCCGCCGTCCGCCCATGATGGAATATTTTCTGCGTCAATGGAAAATAGATCGGGGTGTTCCTTTGCAACAATTGATAAAAGTCCGACGGTGTTTTCAATACTGTGTAGTCTCACGAAATGGTCCACGATATCTGGTGTGTTGAACAACGCTCGGTATATAGATGACGAATTACCTGTGTCGTACGCAGCCTCTGTAAACCCATATGTAGTCAACCCGTCCATACGCATGAACACTTCTCCTCCGCGTACAGGCCGGATATCGTTTGCAGCCTCTGCGATTTCGAGAACCAATGCACCAAACCTTTTCTTATCAAACGTATTGAAATCTTTCCATAGCGCAGGGAAATCTAATTGCGGTGGAAGCTGGGTGTGTTTAAACATCAGATGAATCGCGTACAGCGTACCGTTGAACACAGACCCCTCGCCACTAAGTACGCGCATCGAATCTTTTACAGACTGGAACGCCACTTCTGATTGGGCTTTATCGGGCAAGAGGAAAGGAGGGACTGTTACAATCGCGTCTCCGTCGATCCAGACCTGTGCAGACTCACCTGACCATATCCCGAAATGTTTCGCAAACCGTTCGTCTCCTACGGCTGGGCTCGAAAACATATAACAATTTGGATTCTTTAATCGCGCTACCCCTCGTCCGTTACCAGACAACGGTGTCGGTTTACCCTTGACCGACAGTCGTGGGATCATCATACACAGCAACTGCGTGATTGCCGCGCCCAAACTATGACCTGTGATGAAGACCTCTTGGATATCTGGATAAGTCTTTGTATAATGATCGATGAACCTGACGATCGATGGTTTGAGTGCTTCAGCTGCGCGGAGAAACCCGCGATGGACGGTCATCATATCCTGGTTCCCCATCAACTCGTCCGTCGTTTTAGTTGAACCGTTTGGTTCGCGATGTATATTCACTTTGTTCTGTCCTTTATCTGCCTTGACTGTTGCAAAATGCCCAGTTGAAAAATCGGCGTCAATCAACCAATCCGATGCCGACTTTGTCCCTTTGACTGCAATCACAATCACACGCGGTTCGTTGAGTACAAACATACGCGCATTCAATTCCCCAAACATATTGGGAAAATCAAACACGCCCTTTGGATTCGTTACGACTTTGACTGTCTGGATCCCTCTCGTCCATATCCATTTCTTCCATCCTGGACTGGTAGTCACCAGGTCGTTCTCTTTGATCCCTTTGAATTTCTTCTCTATTGTCGCAATGAATTTAGAATCCTTTGCCCCTTCTGTAGGATACGCAAGTGCGGCAAACATCCCCATAAATGTAACACGGTGCAATGAATTCATTTGTAGTGGGATATGTGCTCCTGACATCTGCTGTAGATATTTCTTCCATGTGGCCGTGCGCTGTTTACCCGCAAGCGAGTTGACAACATACATAAGTTCTTCGATGAAGTACGCCCTGTATTTTGATATGTAACTAAATACAGTGCGTCTCGGTTTCTCGACCCGTACATAATCGTCCCATATAACACTCAACGTTTGATCGTGCCATTTTTTAATTACGTCAGCACTCTTACTTTCGATCATTGTCTTCCAATTTTCTCCGTCCTGTAGAATTTTACCGTATTTTCGCTTTTCCTCTGGAGTCGACGGTCGATAGTATGCCGCCCACCCAACAGACGCAATTGAACTCGGATAAGATTCCACGATCTTGTTCGATGGCTGCGACGGCTTAATGTTCGATGCATACCTTTCGACATATAAGAATTTACCGTTGACAACAGACTGCAAAAATGCCCGGTCACGAGGACGGTACGTATACCGACCGACCTGTGTCTTTACATCTTCGTACCCAAGATCCGTCATAAACTTCCCGCTCCTACTGCCAATAAATCCGTATTCTGACTTCTTTGGCAAGAGATCCACATCCCATTCCTTTAACCATCCCGCTGGCGCGAGGTTGAACATATCAGCAAGCATAATTCCCTTCTTGCCGTGTAGTCCCGCAATCCATACTTTAACTTCGTTCCACGCAAGTGGCCATGATATCTTGGGGTTCATCCATTGAGCGAGGTCTGCCTTGTTCGCCGCCACCGCTGCAAGTTGGACTCTCTTATCTGTTGACGTGTTGTATACCGATCCATATGTTCCATTCACGGCCCATAGTTTGAACGCCTTGACAATTGTAGGATCAAGATCCTTTTCCGAAAAGTAACCACTTGTCTGTATCGGTACACCTCTGTGTGGATCCGGCCATTGCATTGTCTCTTGGTATAACGGGAATTCGCGTAGGTTACGCACGTATCCAGCTTTACGTGGGAACCACGCGTCTACCAACGTTCGGTTATTAAATGAATTGTTGTCGAGTGAAAGTAACGATTCGAGCGTTTGGTTCGCGTTTACTTCAGCCGCCGTTGCTAAGGATCGTTCAGGATGTTTTATGTCGATATACCGCCCAGGTCTCCGTCTGATTGCATGAAATTTTGTCAATGGTCTATACGCAGGGTACTTGTGCCCTTCTAGACGTTGGAATTTGATATACGCGGCACCCCAAAAATTTATCGTGGTCGCAAGCTCTTCTGAATCGTACTGCATCATAAGAATAGATGGATCGGTTGCCGACCCACTGGCTTCGCGTGCTTCTGGTAGATATTCTTGCATCTTTGCCCCTTTGTTTACATCTGCAAGAGAAAGAAAGAAGTGTTGCAGGAAATCGTCTAGAAATTCTACCGTGGCGCCATCCCGAATCAAATCCATCACGACTCTCCCAAATAATTCGAGGAGCAGAATCTCAGGGCCAAGATAAAACTCAACTAATGTCGCAGCAAGGTCTGCGACCACCCCCATGCCCGCGATAAGTCCGCCCACAACTTCTGCACCCATTGTTCGTTCTAGCACCTTCAACCCTTCCGATGTCGCCTTCGCCGAAACCCGTCTAACACTATACCCAACCCACGACGCACGCAACAATGGTGCGTCTGTCAATCTCAGTAGATCCTTTTCTACTAGTCGCTCGTATTCAATATCCGTTGCTATCAACACACGCGAAGAAGGAGTTGCATATTTGGCAATTGCCTCAAACAGTTTATCCTCGTCGTTTGTTTCAGCCGCCGCCATGATGTCTCGTAAACCCTTCTTATACACAGCCGATTCGTCTGCTGCCTCTTTCGTGGCGAATCCTTGTGCTTCGCGCCAGTAACTAGATGCGTCTTCTGCCCCCTGTGCAAACCGGTCAAAATAAGTCGAAAATCCCTTTGTAAGAAGTTCACCCGCTTGATGGAAATCATCTGAATATTGTTTCATACCGGACCACAGATCAGTGATACTGTGGAACAGAACCCCCATTGTTTTATCGAACGCGTTTAACGACCGTTTGAATGTAGATGCATCGTATGCCGCCTGTGCGACTTCTTCTCCCTTTATTGCATCTCTAACCGCGGCCTCTCCGTGTACAATATCATTTATATTCTGTCTATCCATTTCTTCCAATGTCGCAAGACGTTTATCGTTCGCAATTTTCCTTTCTGGGTGTAGAATAGAATCTTTCTTAATCAGATCCTCTGCTATCCGGTTGTTATCCAACTTTTCTTGGATCTCTTCGACTACTTTCTTTGCGTCTTTTGTTACTTTACGGGCAGCATCCTTTGCAACAGTTGCACCTTTCTTAAAAAGTGATTCGACATTCTTCGTCGTCTTACTGAAGAACTTGTGGATATCGTCGTTAATTTTCGCAAGTTTAGACTCGGCCTTCCTCCGATTCGACGTCATTGACACCTCCCATATTTTCGCACTTGTCGTAATCGTGTCTGCCTCCTCTGCTGTAATTGCACCTGCTTCTAACAGGATCCGTGCTCGATTGACTGTATTTGCTGCATGTAATGCCTGTTCGTCTATTTGTTGTATCATTGACTCTCCTTCGTGCAAAAGTGCGGCAAGAAATGCCTCCTCATTATTGAACATTTCTTCTATTGTCGCAAATCCATCTATATCATGAAGAGACGAATCCACATCCATACTAAACCCAGCAATGTCTCTAGTCTCCCAATCGATCGCCTCTTGCTCATGTCTGGAAAACGACATCGTAAAAATATTAAATTAAACAAAAAATGCGTTCACTCTTTTACACTTGAATCAGATTTAAAACAGATGTTCCAGTCTACCCTTCAAGTTGACTACATGTGTCGACCTGACCACTACACTACGCATCTCTTTCAACATATTTTCGTACTGCATATTCGACATACTTTTGTGCACGCCAAAGATATGCCACCAACTTGTACCTAGTGTCTGTTGCCAGAATTTACTCTTGCCTTCTTCAATCTCGATGATCTCTGCACGGTTACCCATAGTCAACCGACTCACCGCTACGTTCAGGCTCTTCACCACTGGCGACAGCCACGACTTGTCTCCGAGCATCTCCTCAATCTCGTCTACAGAACTCTTCAACGAAAAGTAATCGTTTTGACGCGCATGCTTGTTTGAAAACTTGATCATCGTGTACTTGTCAAAGGTATGTCCAACCACGCCTTCAGTGTACAAACAGAACGGATAATACATGTACGCCTGCATCTCTTCTTTACCCAAGACCATCTTGCTTCCGTCTTCTTTGCGAAACATACCCCATGTAATCGTCACCTTCTGCTTCTTCTTCTTCTCCTTCTGTCCCTTCTTGGTAATATCGACGATTTCCACATTCTTGGATTCGAAACCAAGAAACCGCATCACCTGCCCCATACGCACAGGCTCTTGTTCCAATACCTTACCTTCTTCAGTCCCGCGGATCTTGGGTTTGAACGCAGTCATCGACCGGTACGAGAAGCCAGGTTCATACTTCATCAATGTACCGACGAGAAAATGTTTGCCAGCTGGATCATTAGAACGATGAGAATGGTCCCGAGCGTAATTCGTTTCTGCCCACCCGCGGTTCCGTTCCGGTTCATGTTCCACATCTTCCACGTCAAATTCGACAGAACCAAGTTCGGTTGGAACCGCTCCCTTGGCCATTGTGTTGGTTCCGCAAAATGGAACCGTATCTTGTGTAGTCAAAAACTCCCTGTCCCGCACCCGTTCCATGATGTCCATCGTCACAACACCAACTGCCTTGTAGTTCTGCAAAGAAATAACCGGGTCACGGTACACGGCATCTTCTTCTCCTGCCGCATCCATGTACGCCTCGGCCAGTGTGTCGACGAGCGACGTGTAGACTGGATCTGTCCGATCAGCGATATGGGTGTAGTTGGACAATGGATACTCAAGGAACTTGGACGGTTCTCCATTACATGCCTCGCGCTGTGCCACAACGTACTCGTAATCTGCATTGCGGAACGGTAAATCGAAATGGATGGTCGTGTTGTTACAGATGGTCTTGACAACGTTGCCCGTGCACCGAATGCCGATTCCGTTCGCAGCTGTTTGGTACCGGTCGCCAAGCAGGACAAGTCGAATGTTACGCATACCGGAAATGTACAACAGCATTTCTTCTGCATGTTGGGGAAGCATCTCATATTCGTCTACAAAGATCATAAAGTGCGACCCCTTGGGACTTGTCTTGATCACCCTCACTAACCGGGACATCGCACTCGTCTCTGGGTCCCGTAGCCATTTACCCGGGTTCCGGCTTGCTTCTGCAAATTGATTGAACACACCCACCATCGAGTGCACTGTACACACGTGAATCCTCTTTGTAAAGTTAACGTTACCTTCCCATTGATGTTCTTCAAACGCATTCAAACTCTTGTACGGGGCCAGTGTCAAATGAGTGGCAGTTGCAACAAAGAAAATCACATCCGGATCGCGTTCATATTCCCGTTTGATATACTCTACCGTTGCGTAACTTTTCCCTGCGCCAGGCGGACCCTCCATGAGGAACCCACCCTCCAACGTGTCGATTTTGTCAAAGAGTCGGTCCATATACATCTTGTTACGCGTATCGTTATGGATCTCAATCGGTTGCGCCATTTCTTCGTCTCCAAAATAAACAGGTGAACCGCTTCCATGGATATGACAATGTTCTTGCAGCCGATCCTTGAACACAGTAGCATTCTCGCCAATACTCTGGGCAGATTGTACATCGTACGCGCCAACATCAATAAGTTCGTCCACAGTGGGCATAAAGTCGCTTGTTTTAATATCAACGGGCGGTTTCATGGCACCAAGCGATTGTGCTAGTTTATCTTTGCCGTCTGCCGACAGTTTACGCAGAGACGGTTGATCATCCACTTGTTCGACATACCTGAGTATCTCTGCGTCCTCTCCAATCGCACCAATCGACGAACTCGAAATGTCGGTCGAGATACCCTTGTGGAAGACAAACTTGAACGGCAACATGCCACGGAGCTGTGCCTCGTTAAACTGCAATGGGCTATGTTCATGGCAAAACTTGTTGGGCCTACATCCCGTTTTATCACACTCGTTCGCAAAGAATCGCAAGTCATTTGCGCTGATATCGCCACCCATCTCATCCACATATTTCCCCCTGAACTTTTCCTTGACAAATGCAAGTACATCTGGTAAGAACATATCTTTGAAAAACACCGCGTCTGTCTTGACCATGAACGCGTTAGACTTTAGGATCATGATATCCATCACCAGACGGGCACGTTCCAGTATATCAATACGGAGAGATTTGGGGTACCCTGCAAGTGTCACAGGCACTACATGGATCATCTCGGATAACACAACAGACGTACCGGGTAGTTCGCGCACGCACACTTGTACCATACTGTCTCGTGGAAACGGGATTTGATTGAACGTATACTCTCCGTTCGAATCTTCTTTTCCCGCAATCGAAATGATATCACTCGTCGCACGCGCGTCCACATTACCGAAATATTTACCGTTCTTCATGAGACCAATCGCACGGTTGAAATCAAACTTGGTTGCAGCCCGTGCATCCTTGTCCGACATACCACTGTTCTTGAACATACGCGTGACTTCGGTGTACACTGTTCCCATCCCCATGCGAATGGTCTTGACTTTGGCGTTAATCGAACAGGTGACAACCAACCCTTTCAACCTATCCATGATCGGCCTTGTCCCACTCTCTTTTTTATTGTGTTCTTGGAAACGCGTGATCGCACACCGTTCATCTTCACAGTGGTAGAAGTATACATCTTTGATCTTGAGAACTTCGTGTTGGATCCAGTTCCACATCTCTTTTGTATCGAGACCATGTAGCCAGGGGGTGATACCCGTAGACGATTCGTCAAAGTCTGCATGACGCGCATGTAGTGCATTGACAAGATGCGATGTGAAATGGATCACCGAAGCACACGGCATACGCCGCTGTAGCCGGTCAGGGTTATCATGAGCAAATTTCCACCACGACGACAGTTTATTGAATCCAAAGTGTTTGCGAAGAGGTTCAAAGTCAATGTCGGTGATCCACGCGTACCCGAAGTCAGCTTCATACGAAAGCAGCGTATCTTGTGGTCCTAGTGGAGTATAAACTGCCCGCTTAGGTGACCCGTTCATCCACATTTTTCCGTAATAATCACGTTCCAAAAGACAGTCAAGACTTCCCATCATTGTCTGCGTGTAAAACAGATTCGCGTCCATCTCCCAGTGTCCGTCTGTCGGTTTTGCACGTTTATTCCCGTCCAGCACACCAACACAAACAACAGGTTCATCGATCTGTGGGTCATACACGTGTACAATCTCATCCTGTACAGGTGCATATGTCCCGAATGTTTCATTGATGAGATCCACCAGTTTCGGAACACCTTCCATCCTCGCCAACGTAATTGATTTCTTTGACACGGTGTAGGCGAGATATTCGTCCAGTGTATGGTCGTTCATCATCTGGCCGAAAACCTTCCTCCTTACAGCGTCTCGATGCTGCACATCCACTGTCTTTGATTTCTTCTCTGCGATTACCCCAATCGCATTTTTCCTCTGTTTGTCTACCCATTCCTCTTTGATTATGACCCGACCAATATCCATCTGAGACTTTGAATACAAAGTAAACGAAAACAAGCGGTTCACACCAACCTCTTTTCCCGTCTCCATCGATATCACGCTCTTCATCTGCTTGAGATTCAACTCAAACGAACTGACGTCATCAAATCCAGAGATACAATCAACTCGATTATTCTCGTCTGGGTTCATCGAAATCTGGTGATTGAAAATCCGGGCAGCTCGTTTACGCGGCATCGTAGACGCAAACTGTGAAAAGTCGATTTTGTTGAGCACACCCCCCTCCTCGAACGCTTTATAAAAACCGCCCATAAAGTAGACCATCCCATTGATCCTGCGTTCTGTCATCTCGTATACGTCAGTTGCGATATCGGACACGATACCAATATCAATCATTACACGCTGTCCAAATATCTCCGTGCTAACCGGTGGACGCAGATAGTTTCCTGTAAGGACCGTGGCCATATCAACACGCGCATAGAGGAGTTTGACGGCCTCGACGATCTCAGTCTGGTATGCAAGAAACTGTTCCAGTGTATCGATGAACCGCATGCGAGGCGGTTCTGTCTCCTCGATGTAGTCACTGATTGTCCATCCCTCGAGCTCTGCATACCTTCGACGCGGCACAAACGGGTTTGCTACAAGAGAGGTAGTCAACTGATCAAAGTACCCTTGGTCTGCACGCGGGTTCTTGTCGACATCATATTCGACATTGTAGATGAAATTGGTATGACTGTCACCCAGTAGGTAAGCCTCTGTAAGTGGATCAAATACGATATCTACATGCGCATCAATGTCACACAGATACGAACATACCATCACCATACAATGTCCGTTCCTGCGATCGAATTTCTTATTGCCAGGGTGACCTTTGAACCCAATCATCGTCCTCAAGTCTTTCCTACTCGTCTTGAACCCTTCAAAATCTTCTGTCCGCACGAGCATCGCCATGTTGCTTTCCTTCTCTGCTACCTTTTTATATGCAATCAATGCACCTGCCTGGATAACCTTGATATCGATTTTTAACCTTTGAGCCAACGAAAAGATCTCAACATCGATAACCGGACTTGCCATATCCTCTCGCCAGAACATGTAAGGATCCTTATCACGGTGAATTGCAACGATATATGCCATCTGGAACGCCAATTTTGGACCACACCGTGAAATTACATGTGGGAATTTGAACCCCACACCAACTGTCGTGCGATCTTCGTCTTGCCCCAACCCCTTTAGGATTGCCTTTGCGAATGGACTCTTTGAGAAACGCAACCAGATCCCAAGAAACACACAAGACATTTCCACAACCTTGTCGACTGTCTGCTGTGCAGTTGACACCGTCCATGTCTTATCGCCCGTACATTTAAATTGGAAACACCATTCCGGCTCCTTGACAAGGATCGCCTCAAATACATTGCGTTCCTGCTGAACCAGTAATCGTACATCTGCAACTTGCCCGTGTTCAACACTTCGAAATGAAGCATTCCCACTACGTACACCTGTACGACTGCTACTACTGGTACCGTTGCTGCTACGGGACCCATTCATGCGTCGTGCAACCGACAATTGGCGCTGGGTAGCGAGGGTAAATACACCACTTGACTGTGGACCACGTATGAATCCAATTGCATTTCCATTCGCCATCCTTTGCGGTTGGTTGAACTCTCGATGGAACTCTCGTGTAAGAAAATTGGCGTCTCCCTGTCGTCCTTGTTGACCAGCAGTATACCATACTTGGTGCATTGTTGCGCGGACCGAATTATATGAAATACCGTCCGAAGTGATAGTGATCGTAGGATCGGAACCACCGAAATTGTTTTCGTCTACGAAAAGATCTTGACCAGACGACACTCGCTGAAACATATCCAGTACAAATTCACCCGTACTCTCCCAAGCTCGCAAAGCCGAAAGTCCAGGTGGAGCTATATCCATGTCAACTTCAACATTAGATTGGTCCCATGCGTGCATATACGCACCAGTAACATATTCGGTCATGATTCAAGGGGAGGCAAAATAACAAATTTCTAAATTAATGAGCTGTTGATCATAATAAATTACTCAATTGTTTATGTACAGTGTATACATTCGCATCAGACACAACGTAAATTGGTTTGTGTTTTATTGGTTGGTTATAAATATACATAGGGGAATAATAGGATATAACTAGTTCAACCGTTTCTAACGTAAAAATAACATAAATATCTATAAATATCGATTGAAGGTGACGGTCAATCGTTCTAAATGGTATAATACTAGCAAAATAAGAGATACCGTCACCCCTAGTCCCACGCCCATTTTTGTCAACCGGTCCTTATTCGCTTTTCCGTTGGAAACAGGTGTAGAAACACACGGACCAATTTGGGTTGGAAAGTCATTACAACCCACCGTATCCCGCACATGTTCCCTTCCAAAGTGACGCAACTCCTCGGCCAACGTACAATCTAATCCGAGCCTCCCAGCTGCAATTGACGTCTTCTTTACACCTGCATTCTTGTTAAGAATTCGACGCGAAACTCGCCTGAATTTAGCCATTGTCTTTATGTTTGTATCAGATAAAAAAGGCAAGCAGATCAAACATCATAAACCGATTTCACCCGCCACGTGCACCCTCCCCCGTAAAAATGTCGAGCATTTACAAAGAAGAATGTACTGCAGGTATGCCGCCATTGACCCCAGTCAAAGAACATAGGTATATGAAATGCCCCGGTGCACCTGTTCGACCTATGACACAGTCAGAAAACTGTTATGGTCAGCCAAGTACATTGGTTTTTGAACGAGAAGAACTGTATGATGACGACGACGACGATGACGACGACAACAGCGACAAATCCCCTCCTCTCAACACCCGTGACGTTGTATTCCTACAAAAACAACTAAAACTCGTCAATGATCTGCATTCGGACTTGATGCGTTCAATTAAACACGAAAAAACAACCATAAACAACTCGTTGAACGCAATCCGTGTGGCAAAAATCAAAACCAATGCGTTGGAGAGTCAATCGTGGTCAATTAACAGTTTATTGGGTCGGACTGAACTATCTGACTACATTGGCCTCTAAATTTACACATAAGTGAGCACATAAACCAAAATAACATACATTTAAATTGCATACACCTCATTAATTGCAAATCCATTTCACCCGCCAACTGGACAAGAAGATGTATTCGTGCACCGAAGATAAACGAGGAGAAGAAACCAAAGATACAGTATACGAAGCCATTATTCTAAGTGATATAGACGAGACAATGACAGTAGAACAACCATCAAATGTACAGTGTATTATATGGACAATAGTGTTTGTATTTATGTTGTATTGTTGCTATAATTTCGGCGCGCTATTATACAATTGCAGTAATCACGGTAGTTTTCGTACTATGCGTTAAGTTGTGTAACTTGTAAAACCGTAACGGACATTCATTTTTTCTGTTTTTTTGTGTGTTTTGCATGTTGCTTATGTGAATTGCCGTGTACTGTACTGGTCCTGTATGGTTGTACTGCATGGTTGTATTGCATGTACCCTTACCGTGCATATTACCGTGTATGCTTGTTTGAATTGCCACGTCATATGCCGTTATACACCTGGATACTGTATGGTCCCCCTGTACTTGCCGTTACGCCCGCATTAGTATATACATCCCTGTTACTCCTATCATTCATAACGGTATAACGGTATTTGGTAGACACATCCTATAAACCTTAACGGAACTAGTCGTTTCGCCGAATAAGGACATGCCATAAACCTCCATCAAATAGGCCAAAAAGGCAGTGTTAACCATCAAGAAATCGAAAGCCGCCTATAT
>Ga0070747_1000199_pt1 | contig 30156 bp, 47 predicted proteins | sample VirMetDEL_Mar_31_FD_77321 | JGI IMG/M metagenome (GOLD analysis project Ga0070747, IMG submission 77321) | Aqueous microbial communities from the Delaware River and Bay under freshwater to marine salinity gradient to study organic matter... | ecosystem: Environmental > Aquatic > Marine > Coastal... | reverse complement strand
GTCAACCGTATGCTTGCCTTGGACCCAACACTTAAGGTCACCTACTCCGATGAATGAAAAAGACTCCGCGTGGATTTGCCTCTCGGTGGGGTGGTTAGGTCTCCTCCTGTCGTTTGTGCTTATGATGTTCTGTAAATGAAGTCCACACAATTCAACACTAAAAAAAGGGCCATGCTCGATGCTTTGCGTAAGTCCCTGGGGGTTGTGACCAGGGCAGCAGAGGTGACGGGCATTGACAGGACGACCCATTACAAGTGGTGCGAGGCCGACCCCAAGTACAAGGACGCGGTTGAAGCGATGAATGAGGTCGCGCTGGACTTTGCTGAGTCAAAGCTGCACGAGCTGATCCGCGACAAGAATTGCGCCTTGGTCATTTTCTACCTGAAGACACGCGGCAAGAAGCGTGGGTATATCGAAACGCGTGAGCTGACTCTAAGCGAAGCACCTAAGCTGCCGACTTGGTTTACCGAGATGGATAGCGAGTGAAGCAGCCATCCACGTACTACCACGTCAAAGGGTGCGACTCACGCATTCAAATTCACCAGGGAGGCACAAGGAGTGGAAAGACATTCTCAATTTTGTGCGTCTTGGTTGAGTGGTGCGTGTTGAATTGGAACGCTGGCTACGTCATCACCGTTGTCCGTAAGACCTTTCCTTCGTTGCGCGGATCCGTGCTGCGGGATTTCATCGAAATCATTACTAAGGAGGGCTACTACGATCCTGCGTACCACAACAAGACGGAGAACCTGTACCATCTGTTTGGCAACACGTGGGAGTTCATATCCGTGGACGAGAGCATGAAGATCAGGGGGCGTAAACGACAGATCGCTTTTCTCAATGAGTGTAACGAGCTCAACTTGGAGGACTTTAGGCAGATTATCCTGCGGACGACCGAACGCCTAATTTTAGACTACAACCCAAGCGATGAGTTCCATTGGATTTATGACGAAGTCATCCCGCGCGATGACGCGACGTTCTTCAAGACGACGTACTTGGATAACCCGTACCTATCACAGGAGACAATCACGGAGATTGAACGTCTACGAGAGACCGATGAGAACTATTGGAGGATTTACGGCCTTGGAGAACGGGGTGCTAGTCGCGAGACGATATTCCAAACAACCTCATACACCGATCTTCCTGATGGAGTCAAGTTCGTTGCCTATGGATTGGACTGGGGCTACGCCAACGACCCGACAGCAGTCGTCTCAGTCCACGTCAGAGGAGACGAGCTGTTTGTACGTGAGCTACTGTACAGGGGAGGCATGACCAACTCTGACCTTGCCCAGGAACTGAGCGATTTGGACATTAAGCGTCACGACCTGATCGTCGCGGATTCCGCTGAACCTAAGTCGATTGACGAAATTCACCGCTTCGGCTTTAACATCAAGCCTGCCCGCAAAGGTCCGGACTCGGTGCGCATTGGTATCGATGCCATGCGGAGGATGAAGCTGCACGTTCACAAGGACAGCTTTAACACCCACAAAGAGTTCCGCAACTACAAGTGGAAGACGGACAAGAATTTGAGAGTGCTCAACACCCCAGTTGATGAATGGAACCACGCGGTCGATGCTACGCGCTACGTTTGCCTCAATCAGCTGCTTAAGCGCAGCGGGTCCTACATTGTGTCATGAAGCTACGCATCGTCATACCGGACAGTTTCGATGAGGTCACCGTCGATCAACACCAACGGCTCACGACCGCTTGGGAGAACGATAGTCTGACGGAAAACGAGAAGTTGTTTGAAGGGGTCGAAATCCTGTGCGGAATCACGATGGACGTCATGGTCTCCATTCCCGAACAGGACGTGCGCAAGATTGTGACGGCGCTGAAGTTCCTGATGGACTCACCCCAATCGGATGATCACCCTCTGCAACCGTCGTTCACCCTGGAAGGAGTGGAGTACGGCTTCATACCCGATTGGACAAACCTGTTGCTGCGCGAGTTTGTGGACTTGGAGGCTCTGGCTAAGAAGGGCATCTATGAGAACCTGCACCTTGTGATGTCGATCATGTACCGTCCGGTCACAAAACGAGTCAAGCACCTCTATGCCATCGAGCCTTACGTCGCAGACCTGATGCAAGCAGAGAAGATGAAGCAAGCACCAATGAGTGTGGCCCTGGGCGCACTGTCTTTTTTTTTTCATATCGGCAGGACGTTAGCCTACGCTACTCTCAACTCTTCGACCAACCGGTAGAGGACGAAACGTCCGAGCCTATCCACGACAAGTGGGGGTGGTTTGCAGTGATTCACAACCTTGCCCAAGCCGATATTTTAAACCAAGAAGCGGTGCTTGACCTAAAGGTGGTCAACGTCCTGACGTGGATGAGCTACGAGCAGGACATCCGTGTAACACAGAACAATAAGCGCCATGCGGTCAATAAGTGACATCAACTTTCTCTTCGAAGCCTTCGCTACACAGCACAAACAGATCAACGGGTTTTTCACCAACAGCGCGTATGAAATCGGTCAAGATCAGTTTGACATCACCAAGTTTCCGTACCTGTATGCTCAGTGCACGCGCTTAGAAATTGCCGAGGGAGAGACGCGCTTCACTTACGTGGTTCAGATTGGCGAGCAGGTGCTTGAGCGGGACACAAATAACCTGAAGGCTTCCTACGACATGTGTCACCTGATCTTTCAGGACTTGATCGCCCACTTGCACAACCCAATAATCCCAGGGTTCCTCACGCCTCCAGAAACGTGGTGGTCAGGCTCCGATTCGCTGAAGCTGCAAATGCCGCAGAGCTTGGATGCTTTCACAGCAAAAGGCAACGACCTCGTGACCGGGTGGGAAGCGCAGATGAATATCACGGCAGCCAACAAGCTCGACCTGTGTAACACGATAGGCAATGGCGGGCCTCTCACTTGATTTCAGCAATGGGTCGTTGGACCCAATGGAGCTGGAAAACGTCAATGCGATGTTGGAACGCTTCTTGGCGGAGTTGATTAACGCCATGCAGATTTACCTCGATGCGGAAGACAAAAACGCAAGCGGTAACCTGCGCGAAAGCATGGAGGCATTCATCTTCAATGATCCCGGTGTAGTTCACGCCACGGTGCAGTTTCCGAACGCGGCGTATTGGATGTACGTAGAGCACGGGGTGAAGGGAGCGCAGACAGAGTTTAAGGCCCCGAACAGCCCATTCAAGTTTGGCTCTCGATCACGCGAGTATGCCCCAGGAACGATGAGGGAGGCAATTCGCACGTGGCTGGGTCATCGAAGGTTTCAATGGCGGGACGCGAAGGGTCGCTTCTTGAGCTACGACGATATGACTCCTCCAATCACGCGTTCTGTCTATTTGCACGGCATTGAGCCCACGCCATTTGTCTCGGACAGCTTGGAGCGCGTATGGCGTAGATACACCCCTTTAATGGCTGAGGCTTTCGCGGAAGACCTCGAGGTCTATATTGATGATGAAGGGTTGTTTGAACAGTTCGAAATCTCACTATCCATATAATGGCATTAACTATCTACGGACTTGGCACAGCAGGGGAGAGCTTTAGGTTCGCCCACGACGACTTGATTCTCACGTTGCAGGAAGGCACGCCGTACACCTATCGATGGCAGTACGTCTTGCAAATCAAGAAAGCCGAAGGCGTGACGTTGTCCTTAATCACAACGATGAAAGCACCGCCGAATGAAAACAACGCGGCCTCGTTCAACATAAACCGGGTCATCCGATCCGTGTGTGATAAGATCGTTTATGACCAATCTCAGCAGGCTAACACCCTGGGCTACTCAAACGGCAATGTGTCTGAGTTTCAGTTTGTTGCATTCAGCGAGTATGCCGCAACCGAGAACGGACCAATTCTGAGTGGGCCAACGGCAACCGGAACGTTGTACATGATTGACGGCGGGGCGCAGACGTACGCAGATGGGTATCAAGCAGCTACGGCAAACACCTACAAGCTGCAAGGCATAACCTCAAGGGCGCTCACCACCCACACCAATCACTACGTAAAATTAGGTGATCGGGGTGGCCTTGCGGTGTTAGCCAACGCCGCCTGGGGGTCGGAGGCTCGTTCCGCCCAAGTGGTCTACTACGACGCATCAGGTTCCGTCTTGAATTCGGGCAGCATCCCGATCCCTGCTGAGACGGCGTTGTCTAATAACATGCGCTACGTGTGGTTGTATCCTGACGGCTTAGAGCAGCAAACCGCTGACACCGACATCCAACCTTCCGCAGCAGGCAACGCTGGCTGGTCGTATTACCGCGCTCGAATCTATGACGCCACTTTGTCTAACGAGAGAAGTCAGCAGTACTTCTTCTACCGATTAGACGAGTGCGGATATGGTCAACAAGAAGCGCGGTTCATGTATTTGAGCAGCTTGGGAACATGGCAGTGGATTTGGTTTCGAGGACAGATTACGGAGCTCAAGGAGACCGAGCGCAGTTACTTCACTAAGTCGCGAGGCAATTATCAGCAGGCCAACGCAACCACGGCTTTCAACTACACCTCGTTGGATCGGGGTCGCGCACAAATCGTTGGCAAAACCACGACCAAGTACGAATGCAACAGTGAGCTGCTAACCGACGAACAGTCGCCACAAGTCATTGAGCTGCTGAACTCACGCTCGGTGTACATCAACACCCTGGGCCAAGGAGCAAGTTGGTACCCGTGCATAGTGAACACGAAGTCCGTGGAATACAAGCGTCAGAACTTTGACGAAATCGTAAGCTACTCGATTGAGGTAGAGATGTCTAACGAATCAACGGTCCCAAAACTGTGACGCAAATCAACGTCAAAACCCCTAATGGGTACCTCACCCTTGACTCACCTCAGATTGACGTGCAGTTGAATTTGGGCGTGCGAGACTTAAAAGACCTGCGCCCCAACTCTGCTCCTTACTCAATCAGCTTCGACCTGCCGTTCAGCAATACGAACGTTGAGTTCTTTAAGTCGCAGAACGTCATTGCAGCCACAGGTACGCTGCTCCCTGGCGCGTCCGAGTTTGAATTTCAGCTGTACAAGGAAACGCAATGTCAGTTAGTTGAGGAAGGCACAGTTATCCAAGACGGCATCTTGCAGTGCACCGCAATTGATGTGCAGAACCAAGCGTTTCGATGCACCTTCTTTGGGCGCAACGCATCTCTCTACGGGAGGATGAAGGGCAAGTCTTGGTACGACATTTTCTTGAAGGAGGACGGCACGTTAGACGATGGGCTGAACCACGCGTTGACAGAGCTAAACGTCCAGCTTAGTTGGAACACCACGGGCGCAGACATAACTCAGGACAACGTCGGATTTGGGACGATCGTGTACATGTTTACCGACGTAGGTCACTCAGCCGACAACTTCCCGGACGCTCCGGCATTTGGTGATCCCATACTTGGGACGGGGTGGTTCGATAGTGCCAACTATACTTTTCTGCGCACCAACCTAGAGGGCTTTCGCCCTGGGATTCGAGTGAAGTATTTGATCACATACGTTATCGAGCGCCTTGGACTCTTCTTGCAGCCGGGAGGGTTTTTCGATAATGTGAACTACAATATCGATGACTTGTACATGGTGATTGGTACGGAGCACGAGGTGCTGATTCGAGAGGCGAACAGCAACTTCTGCGTCAATAACGATGATGGCACCAACACACCGTTTGGTCAAGAGATTGGGTCCGTGCCCGTCTTCTTGCCAATGAACGACACGGCTCCAAGTATCAACCCCCTAATCAACGCACCGTCCTCGGAGCAGTTTCAGGAGTTTCAAAACCCTGGGGCAGTGGTGCTGCCTTCCGGTTACTTCATCGCACCGCAGGCAGGCACATACCAATTTCAGGTGGCCTTCGCCATTTCATCAGCCGACGTCTCAGCCAACGGAAACGGGACCATTAGGATATGGCGCGGAGGAGGTGCGCAATTGCAGCTGCTGTATAGCGACCCGCTTTATGTCGTGGCAGCTCCTACCGGAGTCAACAATTCAGTCTCCGAGTTCACTTTCAGCGTTTCGCTCCAAGCAGGAAACCTTGTCAACCTCATCATGGAGATTGAAAACAGCGCTGGATCCACCTATGCCACCTATGTGGCTTGGAGACAGGTTGCGATATTCAACGATTACAACCCATCAGGCAACATTGATGTGTTGCGCAACTTACCAAGCACGACCGTAGAGCAATGGTTCCAAGCGATAGTAGACAAGTTCAACTTGGTTGTAGAAACGGAACCGCAAACCAATGAGGTCAAGATTTTGGCTTACGACGATTGGACCGGGGCTAATTCTCCCATCGATTGGACGGACCGCATTGATCAAGCAGGGAGGTTTCTTATCACTCCTGCTAATCAGCTTCAGAAACGACAGGTTGTATTTGAGGATGCCCCAGGGACTGACATCTTGAATGCCACGACCCAAGCACAAGCCAACAGGGTCAAAGGCTTCACCAACTACAACAGCGAGTCGGATTGGGCTCAAGGAGAGCAGCGCGTTGGCGATTACTTTGCTCCGTTCCGTCAAGCGTTTCTTCCTGGAGGTCCGACCCCTGCGGCAATCACTGCTATTGCTAGCAACATCGTCATAACAAGCCTGTGGAATAAATACCTGAACGTAGGAACGTTTGCAGGTGAAGTGGAGTTTGAGTCAGGTCCACCAATCTTAGCATTCTTCCACGGAGTCACGGATGCAACCGATCACAATGGAGACGCGGTCTCGTACTACATTGGTTTTAGCGCAGGCATTACGGACGTTCCGCTATGGGGACCGAACAACCGCCTAACCAATCCTGAGTTCACCTTGGACTTTGCCAGTACCTACCAAGATTTAGATGGGTTCGTTGGCATGGCCAATCTTGGTACGGCGCAGTTCTTCTACCTCTCCTACTTAGACGAGATTTACGACACCGAGGCGCGGATCCTAGACTGCGTGGCCTACCTCAAACCGCAGGACATCCAAAACCTCAACTTCGGCACGTACATCATTATCGAAAACTTGCGCTTCAGGCTGTTGCGCATCAGCAATTATGTCGTCGGCGGGGACGGTCGATGCGACCTCACACTGCTTAAGTCTAGCTTAGGGTCGTCTCTGTCGTGCGAGTTAATACCCAATCCAGGAGAGGATGGAATTGTAAGATGGACTGACGCAGCCGGCGCTGCCGTTGACGGTAACGCGTTCTGCTGTCAGCGATATGGATGGACGTGGAACGCGAACAATAACACGTGCTACGTCCCAGGCAACGATGGTGCTGCGAACCGCACGGCACTTCCGATTGGAACGGCACCAAACGGTGGTCCAACACAGAGCATTGCCAATACAGGAACGGCTACGGTGTTGGGCAGCCTCAATGGGATTAGAGGAGTGCGCAGCGTTTTTTCTGTTCAAGCGTTGTGCGAGCGGGCCACCCCTGCTCCTGCATTCACCTCTTTAAAACAGCGCTACTTTCAGCTTGGCAACGAGATTAGTGCGTCGGTAAAGATCACGTTCTCCTCGGTGGTTGTGTCTGGACCCAACTTGGGCGACATGGAGTTTGGCGAGTACACGGCGGCTTTGGAGACAGTCAACTTTGTCACCACCGTCGCGCAGGGAGACGTGTTCAATCGTAAGGGCGGTAGCTTTGTGGCGATTGACGTAGACGACAGACCGGAAGGCAGCCGCTTCCAGATTATTTGCACAGGAAAGTCACTTGATGACGAGCAGTTTGATTGCAGCGTCGAAGTCGTCACTTTCAGGCGCAAAGGTGCAGACGTGCAAACCCAAGCGCTATGGCAAGACAACGCGGGCATTGTCTTTCAAGACGGAACACCAATGCAATGGAACCCATGATGAAAACTTGGTGCAACAGCGTAGGTCCACTAATTATTCGCTGCATTGACCTCAGCAGCACAACCGAGGCCCAGGGCGATCCCGTCCTAAACAGGTGGCATGGACTGTTCGCTTTAGACGAGCGGTTCTTTCACAAACTCAAACTGATTTACAAGAATGGCTACCGTAGTTGAAACTGAAGCAAAGCTCGACACCTCCAACTTTGAGGAAGGCATCGAGAAGATGAAGGAGGGCATGGAGGAAGCCGCTGATAAGGCAGGCGAAACCTCTGAGGAAACCAAAAAGGACTGGGGTGCAATCGGTGGTCTGTTCCAAGATTTCCTGCCGCGAGGATTGCAGCGGACCATCCGTTCCTTTCAAATGACGCAGCGTTCAGTAGGCCGTGCCGCTCGTTCGTTTAAGGTTTTGAAGGGAGCCATTATCAGCACAGGCATTGGAGCGCTGATCGTTCTCTTGGGGGAGCTCATAGAGAATTGGCAGGACGTTTCCGATTGGTTAGGTATCACGAGTGAGGCGCAGCGAGAATATGAGGAGGCGGTCGAAAAGACCAACGTTGCCGTTGGGTTTCAAAACGCCGTACTGCAAGAGCAGGCCGCCATTCTTGCCGATGCAAACGTGCCTCTTGAGCAGCGCGAGGCTGTGTTGGCTAACCTCCAACGCACCGTCCAAGGACTTACTGACCTCGACCTTCAGCACGCCGACGCTCAGGAACGAATCAGCAATGCCATCGAGCGTCAAAACCGTCTCTTGGAAACGGAGAGTATGCTCAAGCAGACCAAGATTCAAATTGAAGAGAAGCTGCAAACTCTAGCTGAGGACATGTCCAGTTGGACGGACATTGGTAAGTCGAAGTCAGGGCAAGCGGCAGCCCAGGCTCAAAGGGCAGCGGAGTACGAGCAGAGCACCATACTTCCACTGAGGGAGCGGATGAATCAGTTGCTTGCCGACCAAGCAGAGCTGATTGCTGAAATTACAGCAGAGCAGGAGGAGCAGGCTGCGGAAGCGGAGCGGCTGCGCAAAGCGGAGCAGGAGGAAGCTGCGGCAGAGGCAAAGAGGCAGCGCGATATTGAAACGGCACGCAAGGACCGGATCCGCCAACAGCAAACAGACAACAAGGCAATCTTGGATTCTGAGAAGACGCTGGCTCAAGCGCGGATGACCGATTTTGAAGTCCAAGAAGACAACCTGCGCCGTGCCGAGGAGGACGCGTTAGCTTCAGTCAAAAGCACCGAAGCACGCATTGCCGTCGAGGAGAAATACGCCGAGTTGCGTCGGCAAATGTATGAGGAGGAGAATGATCGCCTAGACGCAATTGCAAACCAGGAGACCGAAACTGAACAGGCTGCCTTGCAGCAGCAACTTGCTGACCAACAGGCGTTAGCGGACGAGTTCTTTGAGGCGGAGCAGGGCGAATTTGAAAAGCGCGAGGTGGAAGCCATGCGTCAGTTTGAGCAGAAGATGGAGCGTGCCGAAGGCAACAACGCCTTAGAGGAGCAGGTGCAGTTGGAGTTCAATCAGACGATGGCTGCGATTACTTCGGATCGTAACCAAGCCGTGCTTGACGCAGACCAAAAGGCCAAGGACGCTAGGCAGCGTGCGCTGGAAGAAGAGATTGCAGACTCCAATCGACTGTTTGGTGCTCGTGCATCTTCGTACAAAGCGATGACCAGTGCGGTCACGGACTTCAGCGCCATTGCTGCGGAAAGCGGAGAGCAGTCTAAGGAGCTTGCCGTAGTGCAAATTGCAGTGGATCAAGCTCTTGCAATTGCCTCTGCCATTCGTGGAGCTTCCCAAGCTGCTGCCGCAGGTGGTCCTGCCGCACCCTTTATCATTGGTGGATACATAGCTTCAATGATTGCAGCCATCACCTCCGGCTTTAGCCAAGTGGGAAGTTTGATGGCTTCAGCCGATGAAAGCGTGGCACGCATAGATTCCCCAGGGGGAGGAAGAGCACCGCAAGAAATCAACTTGACTCCAACCACCGGGGTGAACCCATTTGGACCCGCTGCCACTGCGCCAACACTTAACAGCCGAGCCTACTTAGTGCAGTCCGACTTGCAAGGAGCACAGTTGGAATACGAGCGAACGCAGAGCTTTGCCACCCTATAACCCCACCTCTATTTTCAAACGATGAGCGAACGCCAAACCATAGAACTGAGGATTGACGAAGAGACCGAGAACTTTGGTGTCGAAGCGGTCAGCTTGGTCAAGTTTCCGGCCATTGAGTCCAACTTCATCTTCTTCAATAAGTCCGGTAAAGGTCACATGCAATCGATGGCTGCTGTGGACGAAGAGCAAAAGACGCTGATTGGTCCTGCCTTGATCCCGGACAAAATGATACCCCGGTTGGACGAACCGGACGGGGAGGAGTACGATGTATACTTCACCAAGGACACCGTGAAGCGTGCCTCGGAGTTGTTCTTGCAGCAGAACCGTACCAATCAACACACCTTTGAGCATCAGACAGATATTGAAGGAGTGTCGGTGGTGGAGTCTTGGCTTGTTCAAGACCCCGATATGGACAAGTCTAAAGCCTACGGGCTTTCGGTTCCCGAAGGGACGTGGATGGTTCGCGTCAAGGTGGGCAACGATGAGGTGTGGAATTCAGTGAAAAGCGGAGAGGTGCGCGGGTTTAGCATTGAGGGCTACTTCGTAGATCAAGTGGTCACTATGGCAAAGAAGCGCCCTGGCATGTTAGAAATGCTGCGCTCGCTTTACAATGACTTGGTGCGCCGACGTGCGCTGTTTGCAGAGGTGATCTTGAACGACGGCACTCCGGTGCAAACCGAAGCAGAGCAATTTGAGCCGGGCGTGAAGGTTAACACCACCAACGAGGAAGGGCAGCCCGTGGACTTAGCTTCAGGCACTTATCGCACCGAAGGAGGCGTGGAGTTCATCGTTATGGACAACTTGGTAACCGTGTGGGATGGCGCCAGTTTAGCGACCGAAGAAGAAGCTCCCGCAGCAGAGTCAGCGGATCCGGCACCAACGGAGGACTTGGCTTCAGAGATGTACTCTCTGTACCAAAAGCATTACATGAAACAACTTTACAAGAAGCATTATGAAGGCAAAGAAGACTGAGTTGCGCCGCGATTACTTAGGGTTGGACTCCTTGAAAGAACACTTGGAACAAGCCCAAGATGAAAGCAAGCGCATCGGCATTGCCGCAGGTGAGGTTTTTGACATGGGGGACTTCAATGATCGACTCGGAGATTTGATCAGCGTCGTCGAAGCAAGCATGGAGCAAATGGACGACATGTACGACCAAGGATTCATGGGATGACCCACCTTCTATTTTGTAGCAGATGATTAGTCGACCACCAGGACCATTCACGTTTGCCCGTAGGTACGAGGTCAAAGCCTCAGACGGGTTTCAAAACCTCGACAAGGCGAGCTACATCTTTGCTGTAAGCGGCACTGGGACTTCAGGTGTGACTGTTAAGTCACCCATTCTTCACGCCGCTTTGAACGCATTGAGTACACCAACTGCCGCGATTGCAGGAGTTTACGGGGTAGCGAACGGATCGTTGGACACGTTGCAGACGGATTTTGTGGACGCTGATCAATCTGCGTACACGACCACTCAAACAGAGACAAGCTACGCAGCGGCCTTAACTAATGTGCGCAGCGTAAACGGAGCGGGAGCGGAGTTGACTGTGACCGGAACTGTTGGAGGAGGTCGATTCACGCCTGCCTCTATTGTTGTCGACGAGTGGGGGTCAGGATATGTTCCAGGCGATATTTTAAGATTGACTTGCACCGGAGCGGCAGCGGATCCATTCAACATCGACTTCACTTTGACAGTGGATGGATTGCTGACTCAGGCTCAATACGAGACGACCGCGACAAACACAGGTGCTGGTGCTTACACCACGGTTTTTACCGAGTTGGACGGAACACAAACAGCAGCGGTGGTTGAATTTGATGGCACCTATGCCACTGCTACAAGTGCAAGCCCTGGGGTGTTTCGCCTCACCGGGTTGGACATCACAGCAGGCGGCATTGCCGTTTTTCAGGTTGGAACAGAAGTCAAAGCAGCGTCTTCAGCTGTTTCGAGTGCATTCACTGTCTTTTGGCGCGTTCCAAACAACACCTTCATTGCTGATGCCGGAGCAGTTAACTTTCCGGTCGCAGTTGGAGAGATGATTCCAATACAAGTCACCAGTTTCAAAAACATGAACACCTCAGATTGGGTGTTTACAGCAGTAGGATGAGAAAATTTGAAGAAGCTGTCGTTGAGGAAACGACGGAAACCACAGAAGCACCCGTTGAGGAAACCCCTGCCGCAGCGGATCAACTAGTCACAATTTTGGTCGACATGGGGCTCTCGGCTGAACAGGCAGAAGCAGTACACAGTATGGCACAAGACCTCGTAAATAGCGGCTCCGGAGAGGAGCAGAAAGTGGAGGCTTCACGCCTTCGACGTCGCGGCGAATTCCGTCGTGAAGGAAAGAAAACATTGCTGCGCTCCGAGCGCAACAGCTCTGAGCAGGACGAGGTCCGCGAGCTGAAGAGACGCCTGTTCCGTGCAAAGCGCACCATTCGTGAACTGCGCGAAGAGCAAAATGGCTCTCGCCCTGGCGCCGAGCGCGTTCAATTTTCTCGTGAGCAGCGGGCTTCGGCTCCTCCTGCTAATCCCGGTGCCGTCGGTGCACCCGGATCCGTCAAGAGCCGTGTGTTTGAAATGTTGAAAGACCAACTCTGAAAATGAGCTACCACAAGTACTCCCGATCTAGCCGACGTCGCGACTTTGTTGCTCCGGCTATTACCCCTGCCACCACCTACGCAGGTGAGCAGGCTGACTTTTTTGTCGCACCTGCAATGAAAGCTGCCGACACGCTGACCAACAATTGGGTCACGCAGTTGGATGGCCTTTCTAGCAAAGCAGTCGTTTCCGGGTTCTACCTGAACCAAGACCCGATTGTCTCTGCTTCATGCGACTACACCTCAAACGACAGCACCGTTGTCGATGAGCGCGTGTTGACCCTTTCGGACTTGCAGGTCAACGAGAGCCTGTGCCGCAAGCAAATCATGACCACGTGGGTTGCCTATAAGGGAACTCGCAACGCCGATTGGTCCACTCCGGAATTCCGCAACTTTGCCCTGGGCGTAGTTGGTGCGAAGACCGCAGAGGCATTGGAGACTTCCCTTTGGCAGGGCAGCGCTTACATGCCGGGCTTCCTGTCTAACGACGGAAATATCGACGCTACGGGATTGACCAACTCTCCATTTGGAAGTGCGACCGCCGCCACGATCACAGCAGCTGGTTCTCGGTCCTCGCTGACAATCTTGAGCGATATGTCTGCGTGCCACAGCAAGGCTGCCTCCGACAAGAGCGCCGTCCTCACCAAGACGGACTTGGCGTTCTATCTCTCGCCTGTGGACTTCGCTTACTATCAGCAGGCTTTGGCCTTTGCAGGTGGTGGCGTTTCCCACGACGGATCAACCACTGTCAGGAGTGATGGTCAGGGCTACGCAAACAACGTGTCCAATCAGAACCTCAACAACCTGACGTTCATGGGTGTTCCCGTTTACCGCGTTCCTGGAATGCCGAAGGAGTACATCGTTTTGGCTGCCGCCTCGAACTTGTTCTTTGGCAGCAACCTGCGCACCGACTACACGGAGGTGCAGTACATCCCGGCTTACCAATACGACGGTAGCGACAACGTGAAGGTTGTTATGCGCTTTGGTGCAGGTGTCCAACTCGGCACTCCTGCTGATTGTATTCTCGGTAAAGCATAAGCCGCATGAGTTGCCTTATTACAGCAGGTTACGCAGCGGATTGCTCGAATGCCGTAGGAGGCATTAAGGAGATTTACATCTCTGATTACTACGACGTGATTGGTGACGCTGGCACGACGATGACGTCCAACAACATCACTGTCGTTCCAGCCACGACTGTTTACCCTTACGTGTTCCGTCCGGAAAATGCCGGGCTGGACATCGCGGTGTCAACAGACGCGACCAATGGCGTGACGTTCGATGAGCAGACTCTGACTCTTCGATTCAACAACTTCACTCTTGCGGCGTTGGACTTGTTTCGACAAATCGCGTATGCTCGTCCCATCGTTTTTGCTTTGGATCGTCAAGAGCAGATGTGGCTTCTAGGAGGTCGCAACGGGATGCAGGTGCAGGATATGCGTGGTAGCGCAGGTAAAATGTTTGCTGATGGGAATGGGTTTGACATCACGCTTATTGGGCGCGAGAAAACCACTCCAACGGTAGGCACGCCTGTCCCAGGGGCGGCCAACTATCCGTTCGACGCAGTCACAGGTATCACGGTAGGTTAATCTTTGGGGCTGCTCCCCAACTTTAGGGAAAGGGGAGCTTCGGCTCCCTTTTTCATTTCATCATGATTAGAATAGTCATCGGTCAAACACAGACCATTTACTGCCACCTAGGGGACAAGCCTTTAGGCGAGGCTTTTGGGGTGAGGTTCACGAATTTGGTGAGCCTGGAAGACGTAGAGGAGTACTACGTAAAAGACGGTCCCGAAGACTACAACGGTCGATCTTGGTACAAAGTCGTCTACGCCGATCCCGACGAGCTTTGGCAACAGGGCATGCACATTGTGACCTTTTATATTCAAGGCGCAGATGACTCGGAAACTGTCCTGCTTACGCAGTACGCCTACGTGTTGAACGACTCTGGCCATTTCCTAGACACCGGTCAGGCTTTTAACCCTGCTCAAACTCAAAATGGACTGCCTTATGTCGCACGCACCTTTGACTTAGACGCTGCCTATTACATTGCACCTGACCTATGAAACGAAACTTCAGCTACTTCCCCTATGCCACTCCGATCACTCCGGAGTTCATTGAGAAGGAAGACCCTGCGCGTCCATACATCATCCAAGGTGAAGACAACCAATACCCACACTACTTGGAACAGCTGCTTGTTGGCAGTGCTATCCAGGGAGCCGTGGTAAAGGGTTGCGCGGACATGATCTACGGCAAGGGACTGCACAGCCCTATGCAGGACCAACATATCGAAGCCTACCTTAAAGCAACGGCCCTCTTTGGCGATGGCACCTGCTTGAAGCGCATGGCGTTTGATTTGAAGCTGTATGGGCAGTGCTACCTGAACGTCATCTACTCCGAAGACCGCAGTAAGATTTCCGGTGTCTACCACATCTCCGCTTCAAAGGTGCGCAGCGGACTGAAGGACGATGAAGGCGTAGTGCAGACCTATTATTGCAGCGACGATTGGACCGCAAGCTATAAGGCTGAGTTTCAGCCACAAGCCGTTGCAGCGTTCAGCACGGAGAACCGAACCGCTGCCAGTCAGATTCTGCACATTAAGTCGTATTCGCCTATTTCGGAATATTATGGCGTTCCTGACTACATCGGGTCCACGCGATACATCGAGTTGGACAGGTCGATTTCGGAGTTTCACTTGGCTAACATTTCCAACGGACTGATGCCCTCAATGGTGATTTCGTTCAATAACGGAATACCGACCGATGAGGAAAGGCAGGACATAGAGCGCTTGCTTTACGAGAAGTTCAGCGGCGCATCGAACGCAGGTAAGTTCATCATGACCTTTAACGACTCAGCGGAGAACGCTCCTACCATCGAGTCGTTTCAACCAACGGATCCGCAGCAGGTCTATCAGTTTATGAGCTCCGAGATTAGCTCCAAGATTCTGTCGGGCCACCGTGTCACCTCTCCTCTTCTTTTTGGACTGCGAGATGAAGGCGGCGGCTTCGGATCAAATGCAGATGAGATGCGTGACGCGTACGACCTGTTCTATCAGACGGTCATCTTGCCTCAGCAGAAGCTTTTGCTGGATGGCATACAACCGATTCTAAGCGTGCAGGGAATTGCGCTACCCTTTGAACTTGGTAAGCTGATGCCTGCGGGCTTCCTGGAAAAGTCCGACACGCCAACACCGTCTAGCGTGTTTCAATTCAGCGATGGTCGTCCTGAAAAGATCACACCGGAACAATCCAAAGTATGGTTGAGCCACTTGGAATACAACCACGACCAAGCTCCCCAAGGGTTCAAGTTGCTGCGCAGTGAGCTTGTCGACAACCACGACTTAGACCACCGAATTCATGCAAGGCGCAACTTTGCGGAATCTGAGAGCGAGTTAGAATCCTACAGCGACCCAAAGACCTACAGTCCCTGGGGAGATGTGATTAGCCCAGGCGGAGTGAAGTTTGCCTTGCGCTATCAGTACTCGCAACTTGACAGCACCAAGGTTTCTAAGACCGGAGTCTCTAGGGAGTTCTGTCAAAAGATGGTGTCCCTTTCCGAAAACGGCACTATGTACCGTTACGAGGACATTTCGGACATGAGCAAAAACGGAGTCAACGGGCAGTTTGCTGCGGCGGGGACTTCGCGCTACGACATCTTTGAGTGGATTGGAGGGAAGAACTGCTACCACGCATGGCGTCGCTTGATCTTTGCAAGCCAAGTGGACGATATGACATGGGAGCAAGTTGAAGACGAGTGGGACGCGGTGATGAAGCGAGTAGGAAACAACCCGTACGTTCCAGCTAAAGGAACTGAGACAGTAGCACCAATCGACAAGCAATGAGCAGTTCAAGAGTCCTTTTCGTTAGTCCCGCGCGTGTCAAACGCGACACCGCCTTGGGCAGCACGGTCGATGAAGACCTTGTGAACCCGTACATCATGATTAGCCAAGAGCGGGAAATCCACCCTGCGCTTGGAACTAAGCTCTACGACAGAATCCAATCGATTATTAGTCTTCAGCAGATTGACAACCCTGCAAACGCCAACTATCGTGCGCTGCTCATAGACTACATCATTCCGTGTTTGGCGCAGTTCACCTTGGTGGAGCTGTCTTACGTGATGAGGTTACGGTGGTCCAATAATAGCGTGGTGCAGGTAGACAGCGACAGCGGATCGGCGGCAAGCACAGCCGATATTAAGATGGCTATGGAACGCACGACAAGCATTGCCATGTTTTACCGTGAACGCTTGATTGAGTACCTGTCCAACAACACCTCATTGTTTCCTGAGTACAACACAAACCAAGGAGCTGACCTGCAACCAACTGATCGCAACTACTTCCAAGGACTGAATGTCGACACAAGACAACCCATCTCAAACAGAGTCAAGGCCATTGCGCAAGGCATCGGCATCAAAGGCTACACTTGAAAACGAGCGCAAGCTGCGCATATACCTTGAAAAATGGCAAACGAGAAACTTACCGACCAGCCGGAGCTAACAGGCACACCTGACGTAGGTGACTTCTTGCACATTGTTGACCTCACAGACGACACAAGTAAAAAGATCACGGTCTCAAATCTGATGCTTGCTGCCCCAGGCGGCAGCGGTGTCACAGCGGTTACAGGTACCGCGCCAATTGTGTCGTCGGGCGGAACTACTCCTGCCGTTTCTATCAGTGCTGCAACTACGAGCGCAGCAGGGTCTATGTCTTCGGCTGACAAGACCAAGTTGGACGGGATTGCAACGGGCGCAGAAGTAAACGTCAATGCCGATTGGAGTGCTTCTTCCGGAGACGCTGAGATTCTTAATAAGCCAAACCTCAATGTGCTTGACGGGCAAATCTTAGAGTACACCACGCGAACTTCAGCGTTTGGCAACGGATCGCATGAAGGCGAAATTTTGAAAATCAACTCCGACACCCTTTCATACGGAAAGGTGTACCAACTCCTGTCCAGCGGTTGGGCAGGTACCTTGGCAAGTTCTGCCTCGCGGTCCGTCGGATTACTTGGTTGGGCGCTAGGCACCAATTCCGGCACCAACGGGTTGTTTCACAAAGGCATCTTAGAAAGCAGTACGTTCTCCTTCACGGCAGGAGACACTCTGTATTTGTCCGCTTCAAGCGAGGGGCTTCTTACAGCCACAGCACCGACCACTTCAACCCACGTAGTTCGCGTCATGGGTTATGCGATCACTTCTACCAGGATTTATTTCAACCCGTCTCCGACGTTCATTCAGATTGATTGATGGCAGAAGTCGGTAAAATAAATGGCGTGGCCCAAGCGGACATAAATCGTGTCAACGGGATTGTTGCCGCTAACATCGGCAAGGTGAACGACGTAGATTTTGCTGCGCCTTCCACGGCTTTGCTGCTTGACACTTACACGGGCGCAAAAGCTGCTTATTCAGTGAGGCGCATCTACAGTTTGTACACCGGATCCTGCATGCGAGTTCGTGAGGCGGGAGGCAATACCGAGACCGACATAGGTTTTGATTCTAGTGGCTATTTAGATACGGCAGCCATAGCAACCCATTGCGGGACTTCTGTCGGTTTCGTAACAAAATGGTACTCGCAAGCCACGGCAGGATCAACCGGTGCAGGTAACGACTTGACACAAACAACAGCGAGTCAACAGCCACGGATTTACGACGGCAGCTCAGTCTACACCGATAACGGAGTCGCGGCGGTGGAGTACCAAAATGTGTCCAACGGAAATATTGGGTTAGACTTACAGAGCAACATTCGCTCTTCCCTGGGAGCTTCCTCATTCATCTTCGTCAATCACATTGACCAACAATTTTTAAGTGGATTTCAGCGTATTGCCTCTCTTGTAAACTGCCAACAACCCGTATGGGGAAGTTTAAATGGTGATTCGTCCTACGGCAAGCTGTCTGTAGGTAACGCCAGTTCCACAAGCCCACGGTTTGTCAGGTACAACACCATTCCGAATAGACTTGCTCAAAAGGTGTGGGCCACCATTTACGATGGCACGACGAGAACCTCCGCGAATGCACCCGACGTGAAGTTGTACGAGAACGCTGTAATAAACTCAAACCAAAACACTGGAACGGCAGGCTTTTTCGTGCCGGGGTTTGCGGACAACTCAATCGGGTATCGCAACCAAAACAACACGCAGGGTATTGACGGAAGGTTCCAAGAGATTCTGATTTACGACTCGGACCAAACGAGCAACCTCTCAGGGATCAGCAGTAACATTCAAACCTATTTCAGCATCACATGAGCGCGGTGTATTTGCCTGTTGAGCCTATGACCGGAATGACTTCTGCTCAGAGGGCGGACGCATTAGACGCGGAGGTTTGGAGATTGGTGCGTCCTGAATCTGTACAAGGTCCAGACGACACTCAGCACCTATATGCTCGGATGGTCCACCCGACTACAGGTCAGGTAGCTATTCTTGGAGACACTACCGAGAGCATCCCAATCAACGAAGACGTGGATTTGACTGTCCTTTTGAGCTTATTGCCTGAAGTTCCCCAAGAGGAAAAGGACGGGCTGGTCATGTACATCGATGCGAACCGTGGCGGAACGGTTGCCTTCGGGCAGTTGATCCCTTCCACGTCGACACAGCTTACAGAAATTGAAGCCCTGGCCCAGGGTTGGATAGAGGAGTCAAACGAACCATGACGAGCGCAATCAGCATATTTGAGGTCTTGTCGTTAGCCGCTGCTTTGATCGGCGTGTACGTCAAGTTGAGTAATGAGGTGGGAAAACTGAAAAGCCGGGTCATTATGCTCGAACGACAGGAAAGCGAAGTGAAGCGGATGCTGACCGACTTGGTCGCCTCGGTCAACGAAATCAAGCTCTTATTGGCTGAGAAGGGGATGCGATAAGGCCGACGTTATCCAACCATTGTGTTATATTGCAGGTATGGACAAACGAACAACCCCCCCGAATTCCGAACACATCGACCGCATACAGGTTGACGCAGCTCGCAGCCTGACTAAATACTCCGAGATGGAGATGCCCTACGGCTTGGTTTGGAAAGCCTCGATAGGCGCAAAAGGCTGCCTAGGATACATCTACAACGACGGACGCGGAGGAGCGACCCAATATGCCTGCTCCTTGAAAGCGCGAGAGACTCGGCAACTGTGTCAGGAGCTTTCGAGCCTTGACGAGTGGCAACTCGGCGAGGTGGTCAACATCGCATTCAGCTACGGAAAGGGATGAGGGTGCTGATAGCATGTGAATACAGCGGAGTGGTCCGTGATGCCTTCAAGCGTCGCGGCCATTTTGCTATGAGCTGTGACCTGCTTCCCACGGAGGTTGAAGGCAACCACTACCAAGGTGACGTTTTTGACGTGATTGACGACGGGTGGGATTTGATGATTGCCCACCCACCCTGCACGCACCTTGCCGTCAGCGGGGCTCGGTGGTTTAAGGACAAGGTCGTCGAGCAGCGTGAGGCGTTGGACTTCGTGCAAAGGCTGATGGACGCTCCCATTGACAAGATTGCCTTGGAGAACCCGATCAGCGTCATTAGCACCAAGATTCGAAAGCCAGAGCAGTACATCCAACCTTGGCAGTACGGTCACGGCGAAACGAAAGCGACGTGCCTGTGGCTAAAGAACCTGCCGCCTTTAACTCCAACCGATATTGTGTCCGGCAGGGAGCAAAGGGTTCACAAGATGCCTCCCGGTCCCGATCGGTGGAAAGAGCGCAGCCGTACATTCCCAGGGATAGCTCAAGCAATGGCAGACCAGTGGTCGCAACCGTTAAAGCAACTGAGATTGGTATGAAAACAGTGACTTCAGTCAGCGGAGGACAAAGCTCCGCGTACATAGCCGCCAACTACCCAAGCGATTACTTAGTCTTCGCCTTGGTTTGCATCGAGGATCCCAAGTGCACACCGAAGGACACTAAGTTGGTTCAAAGGGTCAGCGATAAGATTGGTAGACAGTTTGTCGCTACCGCTGAAGACGACGTCATCCTGCATACCATGTTTGACTTGGAGCAGCATCTAGGCAAGCAGGTAGATTGGGTGGTTGGAGAGACCTTCGACTACGTGACTGATCGCAAAGGTGGCTGGCTGCCTAACAAGATGCACCGCTTCTGCACGACCGAAATGAAGCTGCGCCCCCTGTTTAGGTGGTGGAAGGAGACTGTTAACGAGCCGGTGATTATGCAAATAGGATTCAGGGCAGGTGAGGAGAGGAGAGCAAACCGAATGATGGAGCGCGTTAACGACCAGGGGCTGTTAGAGTTCAAGGACGTAGTTGGCAAGCACTCAAACGGCAATAACAAGTGGGCGGAAATGGCGTGGCAAAAACCTGCCTTTCCCATGATTGAACAAGGAGTCCACCGCGACAAGGTGGTGGAGTATTGGAAGGACAAGCCTGTGCGTTTTGCCGAGCGCAATAATTGCGTTGGCTGCTTTCATCGCAATCCTCTGCTGCTCAGACAGATGTTTGACAAGCACCCGGAAAAGATGGAGTGGTTTGCGAACCGGGAGCGGGTCAAATACGCAACAGGGTCCAGGGGACAATGGCGATCAGATCTGCGCTACGACGACATTGCAAAACACCGCATGCAGCACCAAATGAACTTTGATGATTTCAGCGAGTGTGATTCCGGGCATTGTGGCCTTTGAGGTATGAGAGCAGTTCACAGAATTGTACTGCATTGCTCGGCCACTGAAAAGGGACACGACATTGATGCTGCCGAAATTCGTCAGTGGCATTTGGCTAGGGGGTGGTCCGACATCGGTTACCACTATTGTATCAAGATCGACGGCACCATCCAGCTTGGTAGACAGGTTGCAAAACAAGGCGCTCACGTCTCCGGACAGAATAGCGATACCATAGGTATATGTTATGTGGGGGGCCTGTACAAAGGGCTGCCCGAAGACACTATGACCTCGCACCAGGAGATGTCCTTCTTAAACTTGGTTCACTCTCTGAGGACGGTGTTTGGTCCTTTGACGGTTCACGGCCACAACGAGTTCTCAAACAAGGCGTGTCCGTCTTTTAACGTGAGCGAGAAATACAGTTTTTTGATCGATGTACACAATTGACTTTTTAGAAGTGCATGTTCCAATGGGACACTGGTTTCACTTCATCTCACGAGCAGCTGATTACGCTGCGTCCAAATTGAGGATTTCGTCAGATTTGGCAGAAGATATGCAGCACGACATGTTGGACCAGGGAGACGAGGTTGAGTCGGCGGGTCACATGATTGCTGCTTACGAATCGCTCGGACCGGATTACGGAGAGCTGTTGGAGTGCATAGTTGAGTATGCGGATCGGCAAGGTTACAAAACGACGTACTGATATGCCTGAATACAAAGTCTTGACATACCGCCAGACGAGCGGGGAGGAGCAAAACATGGAAGTTCACATGTATGGCTTTGACATCAAACTGCTCGATAGAAAGAAGACGGGATCCGACGAAGTTGAACACTTGGTCGAAGCTCCCAACGACGACGCTTTCTTGGATTGGTGGTTTGACAACGCCGCCCTGGACAGGTGGGGCGCGAAGGACTACTACGCCCACAGCGGCGGCAAGCCAAAACGCTTCAGTTTAGGCGCTGGATACACCCAACGCATCATTGAATTGGTCACAGATTACTGCGAGACATACCTCTACGATGGGTACATGGTTAAAGAGGACGGCGACGGGAGGTTGATCGTTTACACAGACGATTACATCCACTCCGAGAAGGTGGCGCGAGGACTCAACGAAGAGGGCGGCGGTTTGTCAGCACAGGTGACAAGTCAAGGCACTGAAATACACATAAAATACTGATGATTGGTTTAAGAATGCAGGAGCAGCTGCGCAAAGACCTGCTAGACATTTATGGCGTTAATGAAGTGGAGTATTCCCACAGCTCCTTGTCGGGGTCAATTCAAGTTGACGTTTACTTGTACGACGCTGATGCGATGGACGACGTGGAAGACGTGCTTCAGGACTACGGGGTAGCAGACTTCCAGGACTTGGAGCCAATTGGTCAGGAGCAGGTAGTAACGTATTTATTGCGCTGATATGGACAGAGACGTAAAAGAGCTGATTGACGGCAGTCGTTACGGTGCTTCGATTAAGGCAATTGTGAAGCAAGCCGAGCGCGAGGGCATTGACGTGTCAATTGTGCGTGGTCCCGCTCGTGGCGGAGAGGCCACCTTCGCCTTTTTCAAGCCGAGCTTCGGTGGTGGAGGGCGCGGAGAAGCAGTGACCGTAGATTTGGTTGAAGACCTGTTTTACGCAGAAGGCTTCGACATCATTGACATCTACCAAGCACCGATTGAAAAGGGTGCGTCCCTGGTGGAGGTCAAGATCATGATTGACACACCGGACATTCAGGATTGGTTATACGGATAAAAACAAAGACATGGATATTTTACTTGAGAATTGGAGCGAATTGGTCTTAGCCCTCATCAGTGCTTTGAGCACCTACACGGCGTTGACCGAAACGAAGAAAGACGACAAAATCTTGGCCATCGCTAAGAGAATTATTCAGGCCATCGTGCTGGGATCCGTTGTCAAAAACAAAGTAAGCAAATGAGTTTTATGCGTGGGTACGACACCAACTACGGCATTGTCGTCTACGCTCCCGACTTGGATTGGCGCGAGGTCAATTCCTGGGCATCCGAGTATGGGATTAAAGACGGCCAAGGCATGTCCGTGGTCCAAGAGGTTGATATGGGGTGGTTCAACGTGCGCAGACCGTCCTTCGATGGTGACATGGAGGATTTTGTAGAGCACCTTGTGCAGAATGGGTATGAGGTGTTCCCGGCAGACAGAAATGGAAACCAACGGTAAGAAAATGAGAGACATCACAGTTTACTTTGACGAAGGCAGCAGCGGAGAGAACGCGGAGTTGCTTCGAGACATTTTGGCGGATCGATTCAGCCGAGGAGGAATGTCCAGCTACGGCAGTCCGGAGGTTTACATTAACCCAGGGGGCAGCATCACGATCGAGACGTCATTAGGCAATTACGACGTGAACCGATTAGCTCAGGATTTAGCTGATGAGCTTGGACGGATGGCTTCTGTGTCTATCGATTAATGAAAGCATGACAATTGAAATCACCAACGGCGGCAGGGACGTCACCTACTTTATTGTGGAGGACGCGGTATTGGACGCAGGGCTTGAGGACGTGATCACCGACTTTGACGACTCGGATGCGCGCAGCTTCATCTTGGAAATTGACGAGCGGGATTTTGACCGCTATCAAAGAGAGCTCGACCAAATGAGGTCGGCCCTGGAACGTGAAGGCTACGATGTTTTTTGACAAATGAAGAGGAATTTGAAAACGCAAGACAAGCCCGTCAAGTTGGCGAGCGAAGCTGACCTCGCAGGTTTTGAGTATGTCTACGAACACGTCGGATCAGCGACGAGTGCTCTGACGAATGCCAAACGCGCTATTGATAAGGCCGCCTCGGAGTTGGAGGACTACGCTGGCCTCTTGGACACGAGCGTAGTAGAAGACGGTATTCAGGCTCTTGAGGATTGGAGTAGGTACATCTACAAAAACGAAACCGTCCTTCAACAGTTGAAGTCTGACTTGAAGCGGATGGGCGGCAGTAAGTCTAGGTACATTACTCAGAGCAGGATGATGGCGTACGAAGAGGAGCTAGATGAGATGTACAGCATGTTAGATCGTGCCAACATCCCGCATCAGCCTTTATCGGTGGATTGGTATGACGCTGAGGGAGTTGAGGTCATTTGGCAGGAGGGCATCCACACGTTGGAATACCACGTTCTGACCTTTCATCCGGACGATCGACGACAGCGAGGTTTCTCCTTAGCTGACCGGGACGGAAACGAAATGCTAAGTGATACCACCATGCAAAATATTGTCCGGTTCCTGGAGCAGGAATACAAGGATTTCTTGTACCGACACAGAGGCCGATGACTTTCTCCTTACACATCGATGCATACCATGACGCGGAGGAGCTTATGCCTTTCTTCGACAGCATGGAGATTCATTTAATGGACCGTGTCTTCAACGCGGTGGAGACGATCCTTGAGCTAAAGTCTCTTGAGATGATTGACACGTATGAAGTCGCCTTTGCCTTGGAAGATTTCTTAGGTGGGTTATGTGAAGTGAACGTACTTTAGAGCGCTCGACTTACGTTTGTCCGTACTTCGGTGTCGAGTGAGCGCCTCCTTATGGGGGCGTTCTTTTTCCACATAGGTTGTGTATTGTGGGGTACTACCTTATCTTTAAGGCATGGACAAACACAAACCTTTGATGGTCAACCGCAGAGTTGAACTCAGCCTTATGGCCCAGGCCTTGGCACAACCTTTAGTAGCCGCTGAACAAGCGGCGGTCGGTTACGACATCGTTTTGAATCTTGCTGAAAAGCATAAGTGGAACGCTGGTACGACCAAGTGGCTTCTTTCTAAGTATCACGACGCAGTGATTGAATGCCTCACCGGGCCAAAGTCTCAGTACGCCAAGAAGCGTGCGGACTTGGATGCGGCACGCGAAGACTTGGACAGGCTTATTATGGACCTTACTACCGACTAATGTCGGCGGCTTCAAAGGGCAGCATGAATCCTCGTGTTGCCCTAAAGGTTCTCCACGACTATGTGGACCGCTCCGCTTTTGCCAGCGTTGAGCAATTTGAACATGCGAGAGCTGCGAAGGACGCGCTCCGCTACTTAGCTAATTGGGGATGCCCCCCACAAAATAAGACGGACAAATGAAGTACGAACAAAGGCACAAGCGTGTCTTCTTGGGCGAAAATGACAAAGGAGAAGCATGGCTTGAGGTGACCAACACGGTCATCAAGGGCTGCCCAGGGGATAGAATCACTCCCGGCACACCTGATGAACTAGAAATTGCAGACGTAGTGCTGTGCATCGGAGACCGGGAATGGAACATCACCGACTTCACAGACGCACTCCACATGGAGTTGAAAGCAGAACGTTTAACACAACAATACAATGACTGATCAAGCAGAAGTAAAAGTGGTGTCCGTGCAGGGATCCGGGGATTGGACCCCGGCAGGAAGCAGCGACACCTTCTACAAATTTGAGTACACCTTGGACAATGGTGTGGCGGGTATGGCTTTTCACAAGAGCGACACAGCCAAGTTCCTCGTAGGGGATGTGGTAGAAGCAGAGGTCACCGGACAGTTTAAAGACGGGACCAACAAGCTGAAGCTGCGCAAACCAGGCACGCGCCCCAGCTCTGCTTATTCAAGCGGCGGCGGAGGCGGTGGAGACAAGATGTCGAAAGAGGAGTGGGCCAAAAAGGACTTTGACGTCACAAAGCAGTGGGCTATCAATTCGGCTCAGAATTTTCTGTTTAGTGGCAGCGTCAACCCACCGGACATCAAGCTGCGTGACGTTGCGGCGGTGGCACAGGAGCTCATTAAAATGCGTGACGATCTACCCGGCTACATCGAGTATGCAAAGGAGGAGCGCTTGAAGGGAAACACTGACCTGCCGTTCTGATGTTTACATTAAGTGAATGGATACGACTGGAGTTTGGTTCTCAGGAGAAGCTAGAGAACGAGCTAGGTCTAGGGAGCAAGACCATCAGCGCTTGGGTAACGAGAAGGCCCAGGCAGTTCTTAACTCGCCTCGACTTCTTTACCGAGAGGGGTTACCCTGCATCGGAGGTTCTGCAAATGGTCCAAGACCGTGAAAGAGCGCTTGCTTACGCTAGGCGTGCTCAAAAGACTAAGGCGGCAAATGCTGCTGCTTTACGTGAGCCTTCCGCAGGGCGATCAGAAGGATGCGCTGAGACGGAAAATCGACCTCATCAATCTTGAACTGAACGCGAGATGCAACACGACGAAATACGTGGGGAGGTGAGACAGTTCCGAGGGCTTTGGCTTCCAGCTGAGGTTCTCCAGGATCCGCGCCTTAACCTAATAGAAAAGGTCTTGTGGGCTGACATCAACAGCTTCACGAGTCCTCACATGAGCTACTTCAAAAGCCGAGAGCGCATTGCCTTGGACTTGGGAAGCAGCGAACGAAGCGTCACTCGTGCAATCAAGACTTTGATCGCGACCGGGTGGGTGGTAGTTATTGCAAACGATGGTCGAAAGCGACACTTTCACGCTATGCAGCCGCGCCAATGTGTCTCGGCAGAGGCGACTGAATGGCTACCCAAGGAGGACAAGTTGGCTCCTAAGCCGAGCCAATCTGTCCCGCATAGTAGAACAGATAGAACACAGGTTAGTAAAACAACTGAGTTCACAGCACCCACGATCGAAATGGTTGTGGAGTTCTTTGAGTCACACGGAAGCAACGAGGGACCAGGGTTTCACGACTACTACGCCGCCGCTAATTGGCAGCGCAAGGGAGGAGTAGCCATCAGCAATTGGAAAGCCGCTGCTCGCAATTGGATACGAAATGCACCACAATTCAAAAAACGACCCGTTGGTTTTGAGGGAGGAAACTTCTCTCCTGAAGCCCATAACGACTTCATTACTCAGGGGTGATCGCGTAGACCTTGATCCCTACAAGGCTTGGACCGAAGGGACCAACATCAAGTTTGCTATCAAGCACCACCCCGTGGAAACCAGGCATTGGATTCGTCTGCGCGTGGCGGCCTTGTGCAAAGCGATGGATGCAAAGAAGACAGTGAGCACGGACGAGGAGCTGAATTGGACGTGCCAAATCATTCTGCGCGACCACCCAACTCTGAAACTTGAGGAGATTGACGTGTGCTTTGACAACATTCGCGCGGGCAAATACGGACCTATCTACGAGCGATTGAAGGCTCCGGAGATTTTGATGTACCTGCGCGACTACGAAGCCCAAGATCGGTGCGACGTCTTGGAGCGGATTAACAACCAAGACAGGCAATGGGAACGCCAGCTGCGCAAGCTGCCTTGGGAAGGGCGCAAGGCTGAGTTCCTTAAGCAGCTAGACTCGGAGTTTCCAAAGGACGGTGTCCACACCATTTCTGATGGGATCGGGACTCGAATGCGCAGGTCTTGGGGCGGGGATAAACCAAACAAAACTGAACAAGATGGAAGTAAGTGAATGCTGTGGTGCGCCTGCCGTGGGTGCATCAGCCGACATAGGAATCTGCGTGGAGTGCAAGGAGCACTGTGAATATGTGGACCTCGACGATGACGAAGCGTAAAATATTCTAGCTAGATTACTATCGAAACAGTTTGGTGTTGCCGATCAGCACTGAGCAGGTTTTGGTTCATGGGACAAGCCCAGGAATTTGGTTAGATTGTGGAAACCCTGGGTAAAGACCTGGGGTTTCTTATTTTCGGAAAATGGCAAAGCTCTCAAAGTCAAAGGAGAAGAAGCACTTGGACCGTGTGTTCAGCCAATGGCTGCGTCACGCATACGCCGATGAGGATGGCACGGTTGAGTGTTATACCTGCCGCGTTAAAAAGCCGGTCAAGGAAATGCAAGCCGGTCATTTCATGAGCCGATCCTATCACGCCACCCGGTGGACGGTTCCTAATGTGATGCCGCAATGTCCCAAATGCAACCTGTTTGAACAGGGCAGGCAGTACGACTTTGGCGTGCGGTTGGACCAGGATTTTGGGGAGGGAACAGCTGAGGGGCTTCGAATCAAGTCCAAGCAGATTAAGCACTACACCGCTGCTGGCCTTAAAGACATAAGGCAGCACCTGCAAGCTGAATTGGATGACTTGCGTAAGTGACAACATAAAGACCAAGCGCCGAGAGTACCTTGACCAGTGCGTGATTGCCGTCGGAGAGCAGTTTGCTGACGACCTGCTGCACGACATCTGTATCCAAGTGCTCACCGAAGATCGCTTTGAAGCAATGTGTGAGCGCGGGGAGCTGTCCTACTACATCATGGGCTGCATCAATATCAGCAGGTATAGCAGCTCTTGTCCCTTTTACGTCAAGTACCGAAAGTTTGGGTCCAAGCAGGTGGATGTCTTGGATAACACGCTTCGAGCCAAGAACGAGGAGTATATTGAGCAGCCGCAGGACAAGCGACCCGAAAAGCTCAGACTCTATCTAGATCGCTACGAGGAGGTCAATTGGTTTGAGGCCAACATGTTACGGATTTACTACTTTCACAATCACAGCTACAAAACCCTCTCAGATGACACAGGAATCTGCAAAAGCACCGTCAGGAGCGTCATCCGACGTTCCAAGAAAAACCTCAAAGCGTACGCCGAGAAAAAGGAAGCCGACAGGATTAGGCGACGTGGTGGAAAAGGTCACGGAGGTGACCGGGATCAAAGCAGCGGTGGAAAAGCTGACTGACGACTGCGGATGTAAGGAGCGCAAGCAAGCGCTGAATAAGCTCATCCCTTTTCCCAGGCACGACTTCAAAAAGATGTCCGCCGAGGACCAAGTGCAGTACAGAACCTTGGTGTTGCCGGAGTGGGAAACCGGACTCATCACCGAGCCAGTGAAGCAGGTTATGGCAGTCCTGTACGTCAATGCGTACAATCGTCCTGCACCGCACATGTCGCGTTGCCGTTCTAGGTGCGTGCTGAAGACCCTGGAAGAGTTGGAGCAGGTTTATATGCAGAGCTGCGATGGCCAAGACTGACTCACCAATTATCACAGCCACGGTGAAAGTGGCGGACTTGGTTATTAACGACCGTAACCCACGGTACATTACTGAAGACGCGTTTGGCAAGCTGAAGCAAAGCGTCGACGAGTTTCGCGTCATGCAGAATTGGCAACCGATCGTGGTGGACGCGGATAACGTCGTCTACAGCGGAAACCAAAGACTGCGTGCGTTGCGCGAAATCGGTCAAGAGGAGGTGGCGGTGATCGTGATGGACCCGGAGACCTCCGAAGAGGACAAGCGCGAGTTCTTAGTTAAGGCCAACGTTAGTGCCGGACTCTTTGACACCGACATCCTGTCCCAGGATTACGAAGCGGAGGAATTAGGTGAGTGGGGCTTGGACTTGGTTTTTTCCGAAGAAGAGAATCACGCAGGGGAAGACATCTACGACGTTGACGAGGAGGTAGAGACCAAGTTTAAGTTTGGTACGGTTGCTCAAATTGGTCCGCACCGAGTGGTGTGCGGGGACGCGACCGAAAAGGCCAGCTACGAGAAATTGATGCAAGGACGCATTGCGGACATGGTTCACTGCGATCCACCCTACAACGTGGCGTACGGGGAAAGCAAGAACCCCAGGCACAAGATTCGGTCAATTGAGAACGATAAACTCAACGACGCAGATTGGGAGACCTTTTGCCGATCGTTCATGAGACACCTAGATGCTTGGAGCGAGGGCGACGTGTACATGTGGGGCGGCTCTGGACCGGAAGGGATGAAGATGCGTCTGTGGATATGCGAGGAGGGGTGTCATTGGTCGGCCACCATCATTTGGAAGAAGGACCAACTCGTTCTTTCCCCGGCAAAGTATCAGCGCATTTACGAGCCTTGCTTTTACGGATGGTTTAACAAGAGCAGCTTTCGCGCGGATCGCAAGCAAACTGAGCATTGGGAATTCGCACGGCCCAAGCGGAGTAAAGAGCACCCGACAATGAAGCCCATTGAGTTGTGCGCTGAAGCCATCAAGAACAGCAGTGAGAAGCAAGCTCTTGTATTGGACCCCTTCTTGGGTAGCGGAAGCACGATGGTAGCAGCCCACGAGATGGAGCGCGTGTGCTATGGGTTAGAGTTAAGCCCACAATACTGTCAGGTGATCGTCAACCGTATGCTTGCCTTGGACCCAACACTTAAGGTCACCTACTCCGATGAATGAAAAAGACTCCGCGTGGATTTGCCTCTCGGTGGGGTGGTTAGGTCTCCTCCTGTCGTTTGTGCTTAT